>Ga0209542_10002010_pt1 | contig 46570 bp, 47 predicted proteins | sample RifCSPhighO2_01_FD_184028 | JGI IMG/M metagenome (GOLD analysis project Ga0209542, IMG submission 184028) | Soil microbial communities from Rifle, Colorado - Rifle CSP2_plank highO2_0.1 (SPAdes) (version 2) | ecosystem: Environmental > Terrestrial > Deep subsurface > Rock core/Sediment ...
CAGTGGGATTTGTCCAGCTTGACGCCGTTAAAGATTATGTGAGAAATCAATCAGTTCATCACAAAACTAAATTTGTTTAAAGCTCATCCATTGGAAACCGCACACTTTAGTGTGCGGAGGATGTCATATCATTAAGAAAATCTTCGCATTCTCTCAGGCTATTGCATATTTTAAGCTTAAAAGAAGATACCATTATCTGATTAATATTTAAGGATTTATAAATTTTTGGTATAGATTTAAAGTAACATTATTATTCTATTGTTATTTGTCTATTATAGATGGTAAAAAATAGACTTGAAGGTGAGATAAAAGATATTAGCTGGATAAAAAGAGGAAAACAAAGAAGGGAAATAATTATACATATTAAAGGAATACAAACTCCCTCTGAAATTTCAAAAAAATCCGGCTACTCCCTGAATCATACTTCAAGAATACTCAATGAATTCAAAAAACACCGTATTATAAAAATCCTAAATCCTGAAGAAAAGACAGGAAGACTTTACCAATTAACAATCAAAGGAAAAATTGTCAGAGACCGCCTGAAAGAAGAATGATTACTCACAGAAAAGTTTAGAATCCGATTCCCTGAAACTATAAAATTCATTTCTTCCAATAATAATATGGTCAAGAATTTCTATTCCTAATATTCTTCCGGATTTTATCAACTGTGATGTTATTTCAATATCATCTTCGCTAGGAGCAGAAGACCCAGATGGATGATTGTGCAAAACAATTACTGCAGTGCATCCATTCCTTATTGCAGGCTCAAAGATCTCTCTTGGATGAACAATAGATACATCAATGCTTCCTATAAAAATTGTTTCCTCTTTAATTATTCTTCTTCTTGAATCAAGGTATATCCCTTTAAAATATTCTTTTTTTAAATGTAACATTTTTGGAATAAATAATTTAGCAATATCTTCAGCAGAATTAACTTTTATTCTTTTTTCAGAAGTAAAAGAAGATGCTCTTCTGCCCAATTCAAAACAAGCGATAATCTGGCAGGATTTGGCATCGCCTATTCCAAAAATTTTTTTAAGATCAGGAACTTTAAGATGAGATAAATTTTCTAAGTTATAATTTTTTAGAATTTTATTTGATAATTCAAGAACATTTTCCTTTTTAGATCCTTTTCCTAAAATTATGGCTAAAAGTTCAGAGTTTGTTAAAATTTCTTGCCCATGCTTAATTAGTTTTTCTCTTGGACGGTCATCTTTAATAATATCCTTTACACTTATCATTTAAACAAAAATTGGCCTTTTGCTTATCAGCATATCTAATGGAAGAGAATTCCACGGCATATCCTTCTGAAGATTTTTTAGTTTAGAAATTAAAACTTCTTTAGAGACTTTTTCAAGAGCCTTTTTATTTCTCTCGCGAAGCATGAAAATTTCTTCTTTAACTTCTTTATCTCCGACAAGAACAGTAAATGGTATCCATTCTTTTTCTGATTCAACAATTTTCTTATTAGTTGTTTCAGCTTTATCATCGACATCTGTCCTTATTCCGCGAGAATTGAACTCTTTTGCAAGTTCTACAGCAACATCATTATAATTATCAGAAATGGGCAATAATCTAAGTTGGGTTGGGGAAAGCCAATAAGGCAAAGAGTGGCTTCCTGAAAGCTCTGCTTTTTCAAGAAGCGAGTAAATAATCCTTTCAACAGCTCCTGATGGAGAGCAATGGAGAATCAAAGGATATTTTCTTTTGTTGTCTTTATCAGTAAATTTGATTCCATATCTCTCTGCGTTTTCAACATCTATCTGGTCAGTAGAAAGAGCAGCTGCTTTGTCTACAGAATCTACAAAATTCAGCTCATATTTAAGTATAAAATAAAAAGGCCTTTCATCCCACATTTCTATCAAAACAGGCTTGCCAATTTCTCTAACAAGCCAGCCTACAAATTCTTTGTTATGCTCATAAAAATCTTTTGTGAATCTTATAGCCATTTCAACATCATCTTTTTGAAGGCCGATGTTTTCTAAAACACTCAAACACAGCCTAAATCTTATTTTATACTCATCTATGGCTTGTTTAAGGTCAGCACAAAAAGCATGAACATCAGGCATAGTAAATGCCCTTAGCCTTCTCAATCCCGCCAGTTCTCCTGTTTGCTCTCGCCTAAAGCTATACCTAGTAAGTTCATAAAGTTTCATGGGAAGATCCTTGTAAGAAATAGAAGCATCCTTTGCTATTAAAAACTGCCCAAAACACGCCGCAAACCTCAAGAAAAAATTCCTTTTATCAGATTCAATCTGATACTGCCGGGCTGGAAATCTCTGAAGATATTTGGACAGTGTTGGATGATTAATATCGTACATTAAAGGAGTCTCAACTTCCATTCCGCCGTATTCTTTAACTCTTTTGGTTACATATTCTTCAATCAGGCTCTTTACTAATCTGCCCTTTGGATAATATCTTAAATTGCCTGAATCAGATCCTGGCTCATGGTCAACTAACTGAAGCTTCCTCATAATTTTTATGTGCGCTGGCTCTTTGACAACTTTTCTGGTGCCGGCCTTTTCATGAAAAGCAAACTTCTTTAGATTATCATATTTTGAATAGTCAAATTTTCCTATATCATGAAGCTTCCTGTCAGGAGTCATAATATACCAATAAGAATGAAGTTTTTTCTCTGCTTTAAGCGCCTCTGTTTCATCAGAAGTTTTTTCTATACTTTTTTTAGATGCTTTTGTCTTTCCTCCTTCTATTTTTATTTCTCTGCTTAATTCACTCAATGGATGGCCCTTGACTTTCAATTCAAACTCTTTATAATATCCAAACGGAGCTTTTGTAACACTAAATCCTTTTATTCTGCTTAATTCTTTTTCTGCTCTATCCAAAACCTCTATAGCAACTTCAGGGCTGGCAAGATCAGAAGAAAGATGTGCATAAGGATAAAGAACAATATTTTTAGATTTAACTTGGTGGGATATGTCTTTCACAGTTTCAACAAGCTCTTTAACAATAGCGTCTAAATCAGTATCTGATTTTTCAACAGCAGTCATAATAATTAAAGCTTCTTCTATCCTTTTGGGCTCTTTTTCTTTTTCTGAAAGCTCTTTGATATTTTTAACTGCCTTTTTCAATGGCTTGAACTGAATATAATCTGTATGCAGGCTTAAAATCTTCATGACTAAACCAAAACAAACATGTTTATAAAATTGTTGCTGATAATGAAAAAATGAGGATCAAAAAATCCTTGTGTTTTACCACGCCTTAAAAGGCGTGGTTTGTTTGTTGGGTTTTTAGGATAAAGGAAATTTCAATGAAATTTCCTGCCCTGAAAATTAATTAAATTTTCAGTGCTCAGAAATTAAAAGCAGTAGGCTACTACCTCATTCTAAAGAATGAGGTTTTAATTTCTGACATAAAAAGGATGTTTAATTAAATGCAACAGGTCAAAAACCTTATTTAACTGCGGGTATGGATATATTAGTTGGAATCCACAGCCCATAAAACGTGCCTCTTTTTATATTTGTTTTAAGTGAGCAATTAAATAAATCAATACAAGAAATTGGAAACCTCATGTCATAACTAATTATTAAGTTGTCTCTTTCTAAAAATTTTATTTTAACATCATCCCTGTCCCAAGACTCTGTTTTAAAGTAAAGTTCTAAATGCCCTTTTTTAATCCTGTCATTTACAGCAATTTTAGCAATTTCTTGAATGTTACTCTCTTCCATTTTTCTTGCATAAAATTTTCTCCAGTTTCCCCTGTCATTTACAGAAATTCTATCCCTGTGCCTATTCATAAGAAACTCTCTAAGAAGTGTATCGTAATCTTTTGAGACAATAGGCGCGGATATTCTAGCGTAATTAAAATCATTTGATGAATTTGAATTGAGGTATTTACAATACCAAAAATTACGCATTTTAGCAAATTCCCCCTCTGTTACTTGTTCCAAGCGTATATCAGATAATTTCATAGGAGGGGATAATTTGAGTATTTTTAAAGATTCTTATGCTGAAAAAATGCATTTCTGTTTTTAAGTCTAATAAAGCAAAAGAGAGGAATAATCTTTATAAAGGCTTTATAAGTGCAATTTCTTTTCCATAAATTGTATCAAAATTTTGTAATTTCCTCTTTCTTATTTCACCAACTAAGGGTTCAAAATAAACAAGATCTTTCTTTATTATATCCACAGCACAAATAACATGAACAACATACCAATCATTGAGTGTACCACCGCCGTAGAAATCAATCCATTCTGGAAAATTAAAATTCAGAACTATAGCAGGGTTGTGCTTGATATATAGCTCGACGTTCTCTCTGGTAGCTGGGTATGTTTCAACTTTGTAACCAACAGAAAGAAGGTAATCTGCAATATTTTCGATTTGTAAAATATCCATCACGAGACCGTGTCTTGTCAAAATAGGGGGAGTTATTTTTTTTCGTAAGCTACAGCACCCTTCTTTTTCTGTTAATAAAGAATTTATATCCTCTTCTATACTTTTAGTGATATAAGAACTTTTTCTGCCCAACATTGCTGTAGAGAACATTATACTGAATAATGCACAGGTATCTCCTTTTTGTTTAAATTCTACAGCCAATTCTTCCAGTGACAATTTTTTTAATTTTTGCAGAAGTTTATCCATACAGAATTTAAGGGGCTGTTTTATAAAAATTTAACTCTTTTTCTTTTAGAAAATATGGCTAAGTTTTAAAGCAAATCAAGCAATATACTTGTCAACTTCTTTTTTTGCGGTTTTCATCTTCTTTTGGTGTTCTTTTAGAAATAAGTTTATTTTTTCTATTAAATACCCTTTAAGCTCTCCTGTTAGCATCTCGCCGCTTTTATATTTTTTATAGATCTCTTCTAGTTTTTTGTCGTCTGGCTCAAACCAGTATCTTAGGTATTGGAATGAAACATCAATGTCTGGGTTTCCGCCTTTTTTTCTATGCTCCTCAACAGTTGGCTGGCCTCCTGAAAAAGCATATTTATTTATTTTATTTTTAACTTCTTCTGGGCTGTCAGTAAGAGCTATATAAGACCAGGGATCAGAAGAAGACATCTTATCTCCTTTAAGGCCGGGTACAAAGAAATGATAAGTAGAAGAAATAGGAGTAAAATTATAATTTTTTATCCGATTAGCCATGTCTCTTGCAATTCTTATATGAGGATCTTGGTCAATCCCAACAGGTATAAATGTGGGAACCCGCCCGCCTTCAAATTCCATAAGTTGCGGATGGTACATATCTGCTGCCTGAAGAAGTGCAGAAACCATTTTTCCAGGAGAAATATCCCCATAAACTGCCTTGAATTCATTAAAAGTAGCATATCTAGCAAAAATATTTTGAAGCCTATAAAAAGCATTAGATTTTTTTGAATCTCTGCTTCTTGAAGACTGAAAATAAATTTCGCAATTTTTTGGCTTTAAGCCAAGAGCAATATAATTTGTTATATATTCCTCGACTGCAATTTTTCTGCTGTCTTCTAAACTCTGGCCTCTGGCATTATACGCTTCTATATCTGCAACAGCTATATAAATTTTAGCCCCTAATTTTTGATAAAAAATCATCTGCTGGGCAAGAATCATATGCCCAAAATGGAATTTGCCTGTAGGCATAAGCCCTGTCATCATAACAAATTTTTTTCCTTGTTCTTTGGCTTCCAAAATCCTTTGAAAATCCCTATGGGCAAAAACAATTTTCCTTCTAAAAAGGAGATTTTCATTAAAAACTTCAGGAAGCTGCTTCATAGGAGAAATGCCAAAATCCTTAATCAATTTGTTATAATCTATATCCCCTTTAATTTCCCAGGGATTAACAATAAAATCTTTATTAGACTCTTTTTTTACCATAAATAGCTGAAGGATTAATTATTTTTAAACATTCCTTAATATGAAGTTAAATAATATCTTCAAAATAAAGTTATCTTTTCTGTATAAATATTTATAAATACATCTTTGCTATTTTAAACTATGAAAAAGAGACTATTTATATTCACATTTATACTTTTGCTATTCTTAACATTGCCATTAATGTCTGCAGATATAATAATTAACCAGCAGCCAAAAGAATCTTATAATATGGGGGAAATAATAGAAGCTCCAATGAAAATAGTTACTCTTACAGGGATAAATAATTTTTTCTCAATGAAAATGATTTGCAATGGAATAGAAACAGAAGTGTATAAAGAATTTGTCGGGATAAAGGGAGGGGAAGAGAAGGTTATTAATCCATCAATCCCCTTAACAAACAGCCTTATCGGAATTTCTGCAGGAGTTTGTAAGATAAAAGCAGCTCTTGGGGAAGAATTTGTTCTAACTAATGAATTTAAAATTTCAGACAAAATTGAAATCAAAATATTATCAGAAGAAAAAACATTCGCGCCAGAGCAGGATATCTCTATAAAAGGAGAAGCTACAAAACAAAATGGTGAGCTTGTTAATGGAATAATAGACCTTAAGATAACAGGAGAAAATTCAGAAGAAAAAATAGCAATCTCTGACAGTGTTAAAAACGGTTACTTCTATCTAAATTTCTCTTTGCCAAAAGAAACAAAAGCAGGAGAATATATAGCCAGCATAAATATATATGAAAAAGACTTCAACGGAATTATCACCAACAAAGGAATAATAAATGATGTAATAACAATAACTCCTGTCCCAACTAGTTTAGAAATATCATTAGAGGAGAAAGAAGTTGAGCCAGGCAGTTCAGTTAAAATAAAAATTATTCTGCATGATCAAACAGGGGAGAAAATTGATTCTATTGGATTTGTTAGCATAAAAAACAGCAAGAATACAGTAATAGATCAGCAGGAAGCTGGAACAGACCAGGTCATAGAACATCCTATTAAATATAATGAACCGCCATCTGAATGGAACATATTTGCGACATCGAATAAATTGACAGCAGAAACTAAGTTTAGGATAAAAGAAAAACAAGATATAAACATAGAGATAATAAATAAAACCATTATGGTGACTAATATTGGGAATGTACCTTATAATCAAATAGCTACAGTGAAAATAGCCAATGAAACAGAGATAATCAACATAACTCTCGATATAGATGAATCAAAAAAATATCTTTTAACAGCTCCTGATGGAGAATATAAAATAGAGGTCCTAACGCAAGAAGGAGAAAGTATAACCGGAATGGCAGTTCTTATAGGAAAAGCTATTGATATTAAAGAAGCGTCAGAAGGAGTTATGAGAATTATTAGGCATCCTATTTCATGGTTGTTTATTCTATTAGTCCTAGGATTAATGGCATATCTAGTCTTCAAAAAAGGGTATAAAAGAGCGTTTTTCGGATATATAACAAGGCGCAAGAAAGAAAATCCAGCAAAGGTTTTGCCATTAGACAATATCTCCAGCATTAAATCTAAAAGTGTTGCAGAACTTTCGTTGTCTATTAAAGGAGATAAGCAGGATGCAAGCATTGTTTGTATAAACATTAAAAATCTTAAGGAGACAAAGAAAAAGGGCAATGTTCAGGAAACACTTCAAAAAATAAGTGATATAGCAGTAAGAAATAAAGCTGCGATTTATGAAAATAATGATAGTTTATTTTTTATACTTGCTCCAATAACAACAAGGACATTCAAAAATGAAATTACAGCGTTAGAGATAGCGCAACATGCAAAAGATATTCTAAAGGAGCATAATAGATTATTTAACCAGAAAATAGAATTTGGCATATCCTTAAATGAAGGAAGTATTATCGTAAAAAAAGATCCTGAAGCATTAAAATTTATGTCTATGGGAACAACAGTAACTACAGCCAAGAGAATTGCCTCTTTATATAATGAAGAGATACTATTAAGCGAGATAATTAAAAACAAGCTTGGGTCAAAAATAAGGGCAGAGAAATTAGAAAATGATAAATCAATTAATATCTATAAGCTTATACAAGTAAAAGAGCAGTCTGAAGAGAATAAAAAATTCATAAACAGTTTCTTAAAAAGGATAGATGATAAACCAGGAAGAAGATAATTGAATGTTTAACTTTAATTTAATGAGAAGTTTTAAACATCCTATCATCAGCCCATAATTTGTAGAAATTGTTGTAAAAAATAAGTTGGTCGCCTTGGTGCTTCCGCACAAATAGTCTCAGATTCGCCTTATAAATTATTTAGGTACCTTTACGAAAACACCTTCATAGACTCTTCCTCTTATTGGAAAAGAATAACCTTCTTTCAAGAATTTTTCTAAAAAACAAAAACTCCCTTCAATCAAGAACTATACAACTCCAGATAGCTATTAACAACCGCCCTTTTTAGTTCTGGATGCTTTTTTTCCAATTCATCTATAAATACAGATATTTTATCCTTTATTGGAAGTTTTTTCTTAAATTTTAAATTTCTGAGGTTTGCATAAAGCTCAACTTCTGAATCCAAAAACAAATAAAGAGGCTTTATTAATTTGCCATTGATTGGGCCAATCTTTTTTAACACACCTTCATTTCCAGCGATTAATTCATGTATTATTTTATCTGCTTCTAAATCAATTGTAATTGCAGCAGCCTCTTTAGAAATTTTTTTCTTATCAAAAACTCTTTGAGTTTTTGGAGCAGAAAACAAAAGACAATTGTATGGCAATTGTCTGCCACATTTATGTGGCAGTTTACTTTTGTTTTCTGTAGAAGGAAGTTTAACAAGTTTAATGTGATATTTTTCAGAATAAATATTCAGAATATCCTCTAAAACAGCTCCTCTAAATGTCATATCATTTCTATACCCTATAACTTCCTCTTTTCTAATTAAATTAAATTTCCTTATTATATATAAAACTTTTTTCTGAAAATACTTAAGAAAACATCTTTTGCACAATTTTCTCTTGTTTGTAAATTCATACACTGGTTTAATCTCACATTGCTGGCACATCTTAAATAAAAAAATAGATAAGTTATAAAGTTTGCTTATTTTATATTTGATAATTGTCATCTATTTAATTTCTTTATCTTTTTCAGAAACAGGTTTTTTTACCAGCTTATAAGATTTTATCTTCTCAATAAATTTAGATATTTTAAATCCGATATTCAAAAACTTTAAAACAAACCCAATTAATATTAAAACAATTCCGCTAACAAAACCTATTAAAAAAACGCTATAAGATTTTGAAAATAGAATAGATAATATATCTAAAAATTCTCCTACTGCTATCTTTTCTAAAATCCAATTAAGCTTTACAAATGGAAGAGAAGCGATTATTAACAAGCCGCCTACAAGGATAGGAAGGCTTGTTTTATTTTCAATAAAAACAAAACACAGAATGCTGAGAAAAATAGCAATTATAACCATTAAATAAAATCTGCTGGTCCAATAATCTTTTGACATTTCTGACATCAGAAAAAACTGCTGTTCGTTTAATTTATTAAAACAATCCCAAAATTTACAGTCATATTCTGTATAATAATATTTTTTTATAGTTTCATTAATTGTCGTTTTGTTTAAGATTTCTCCACCTTCCTCCTGGACAGCTTTCTCTATAACAGAATAAACTTTTGGCTGAACATTATCATAGCTGAGAGACCAGGAAAGAATCAAAAAGGTATTTCCAATCAGGAGAACTAAAAATAATAATATGCTTGTGATGACAAGCAAACCGCTTTTAATAAATCCCATAATATATTTAAGGGAGATTTGTTTATAAAGATTAGTTTCAAATGAGAATAAAATCAATTTTAAGGAATTTAGATAAAAAATTTGAGAATAGAAAAAATTTTAAGATAATAATTGGAATAGGATTTATTTTTCTTGGGGTTATTGGAGGATTTACACCTATTCTTCAAGGATGGATTTTTATCTTAATTGGTGGCTATTTGTTGTTTGGGGAAAAATTTATAACTTTTTTTAAAAAATTTAAAAAGAAATAACTACATCCTTTCTAATACCTTAATGCGGTCATCTAATGGGGGGTGAGTTGAAGTTAATCCCCTAAGTGGATTTGCAAAAAACAAAGGTGCAACAGCTTTGCTGACATGTTTCTCTGAACCAACAGCATCTGTTTTAATTTTCTTTAAAGCATTAATCAGTCCTGTTGGATATCTAGTATATTCCACTGCTGTTGCATCAGCAGCATACTCTCTTTTTCTAGAAATAGCTAATTGAACAAGCTGAACAACAATAGGGGCCAAAATTGCAAGAACAATTCCTATTAAAATAAATATTACATTTCCTTTACCTCTATCTTCCCCTCCGCGAAACCATAAACTTCTTAAAAAAAGCTCAGAAATAATAGCAACCATCCCCACCATTACAGTTACTAAAGTTATATAACGAATATCATAACTTCCTATATGACTTAACTCATGGGCTAATACCCCTTCTAACTCTCTCCTGTCTAATTTTTCCAAGGCTCCTTCAGTAACACAAACAACTGCATGTTTAGGGTCACGGCCAGACGCAAATGCATTTATTTGATTAGAATGCATAACGTAAAGCTCAGGCATAGGCAACCCGCTTGCGATTGTTAGTCCCTCTACGATTCTATAATAATCTGTATATTCTCCTCTAGAAGCTTTTTTTGCTCCAACACTTACAATAGCTATCCTGGCAGAATTATAATAACTGATTAAAGGATAAGTTAGAGATATGATAATTGCCAAAATCATAATTATAAAAAAGTAGCCTGGCTCAAATGCAAAAGATATAATATAACCAAGAAGGACAATAAAAACGAATATAATTACAATAAGAAAAAATGATTTTCTTTTGTTCTTTGCAATTTGGTCCCTAAAATCAATTCTAACCTTCTCCATATTCAGTGAAAATGTTGAGAGTTTTTAATAGTTGCTATTATATAATTTTGCTATTGCATTAAGAATTAAACTATTATCTAAATCTCTTGTTAAAGGTTCTGCCTTTAAAATTATTTCTTTCCATATGCCTGTCATTTCTAGGATTATGATATCTTCTTCTACGAAAATCATCTGATTGTGTAAAAACAATGTCAAAAACTGGAAGCTCTTGTCTATCTATTTTTAATGAATCATCTTTTAAGATACTCCTAAAGTTCTCGTAATCCCTATTTGAAAGAATACTTATGGCTTCTCCATTACATCCTGCTCTAGCCGTTCTGCCAATCCTATGGATATATTCTTTATTTGTTGGGGAAATATCATAATTGTAAACATGACTTACCTCTTTAATGTCTAATCCTCTTGCGGCAATATCCGTACAAATAAGAACGCTAATACCCTTGCTATGAAATTCGTTTAGTGTTCGGGTTCTCTTATTTTGAGAAAGTCCGCCATGAATTGCCTCAGAATTAATTCCAAGTCTTTTTAGATTATTAGTCAAAAAATCAACATTTCTTCGAGTACTGCAAAAAACCATCGCCAGCTTAGTATCTTCATTCTTCAAAAGATGAACAAGCAAAGAAAACTTATTAGTTGAAGGAACATCATAATAAATCTGTTTTATTTTTGAAGAATCAAGATAAGAATTAACTGAAACAGTAACTGGATCTTTTGTGTGCTTTTTTGTAAAAGAGTTTATATCTGAAGAAATTGTAGCTGAAAACATCATAGTTTGTCTATTTTTTGGGCACTGATATAATATTCTTTCAACATCTCTGTAAAAACCCATATCAAACATTCTATCCACTTCATCTAAAACAAGAAACTTAACCCTAGATAAATCTAAAGTTCTTCTATTTAAATGATCTAATATTCTTCCAGGAGTTCCTACAACAATATCTGTATGAGAAAGCAGCCGAATCTGAGGTTTAATATCTACTCCCCCATAAATTGCATTAACATTAAGTTTTTTCTTCATTGAAAATTCTCTTATAGAATCTGCAACCTGTTCTGCAAGCTCTCTTGTAGGAGTTAAAATCAAAGATTTAACTTTTCCATCTGGATTAATATTCTGGATAATTGCAGAAGCAAAGGCCAAAGTCTTTCCACTACCAGTAGCACTTCCCCCAATAATATCTTTCCCAGCTAATGCTAGGGGTATTGCTTTTTCCTGAATTTCAGTAGGCTCTTTAAAGCCAATCTTATTCAAAGCTTCCAGTATTTCATTGCTCATTCCGAGCTTTTCAAACTTTTCCATTATTATATCAAGAAATCGATTTCTTGAGTCAAAAGTCCTTCGAGACAGTTAAGCTCAAGAACCTAAACATAAAATCGTTCATTTAATACAAACATCCTTTCACTAAATAGTTTATAAATCTTTAGGTTTTAGAATTTTCTATAACTTCTTTTTCTTCGTCTGTTATCCCCTATAACTTATAGATTTCTTCATCAATCTCATAATCTACATTTTTAACTATTTGCATTTCCGTGCAAACAGGCTTCATTCTCGTGCAGAATTACTTATCCGTGCAAAGCCTCTTAAACCAAAACACTTATAAACAAAAGATAGATAAAAGTAATCTAATGATTTAGTTATTTCTGTTTTATTATCAAAGAATAAAAATAGAGGATGCCAAAAATGCAGCAAATATCTATTGCCGAACAAAAAACTAGAAAGCAAATTGAAGAAGTAATGAACCCACTTATTCACGAATGGTTTTTCTCTAAATTTAAAGATTTTTCTCCTGCGCAAAAATACGGAGTCTTAAGCATACATCAAAGAAAAAACATTTTAATTTCTGCTCCAACAGGAGGGGGCAAAACCCTAACATCTTTCCTTTCTATTTTGAATTACTTGGTTAGCCTGGCTGAAAAAGACGAGCTTAAAGATAAAATTTATGCTCTTTACAGTTCTCCACTTAAAGCGCTGTCTAATGATATCCATAAAAATTTGATAGAACCACTTGATGAAATCTACAATTTAGCAGAATCAAAAGGGATAAAACTGCAGAAAATAAGAGTAGGATTAAGAACAGGAGATACCAGCCCTGCTGAAAGGTCAAAAATGACAAGAACCCCTCCTCATATATTTATCACAACTCCAGAATCACTTGCTATTATCCTGACAACTAAAAAAATGAGTCGGCATTTAGAAGAAGTTGAATACTGCATAATAGATGAAATACACGCTCTTGGAAATAAAAGGGGTGTATGTTTAAGTTTAAGCCTTGAAAGGCTCAACGAGTTGTCAAAAACATGGCCTGTTAAAATCGGCTTAAGCGCTACAATAGAGCCGTTGGAAGAAGTCGCTAAATTTCTTGTTGGAATAGATAAATCTGACAAAAAAAGAAAAATAGAGATTGCAAAGATTCCATCTAATAAAAAAATGGATGTTAAAATTATAAGCCCTGTTGAAGATTTAGTGCATCATAAAAATCCTCATAAAGAAATGTATTCCCTAATTCATAATCTTGTTAAGGAGCATAAGACTATCTTGATTTTTACAAACACAAGGTCAGCTACAGAAAGGGTTGTTAATTACCTGAAAGATAAATTTCCAACAGAATATGGAGACAATAATATAGCTGCTCATCACTCCTCGTTGAGCAAAGACCATAGATTTGATATTGAAGAAAGATTAAGGCAGGGAAAATTAAAGGTTGTTGTGTGCAGCACAAGCCTTGAGCTTGGTATAGACATTGGTTATATAGATCTTGTTATATTATTAGGAAGCCCAAAGGCTTCCTCAAGAGCATTGCAGAGAATTGGAAGGGCAGGCCATAAACTTAATGAAATATCTAAGGGGAGGTTTATTGTCTTGGACAGGGATGACCTTGTTGAATGTGCTGTTATACAAAAAGAAATGATAGAAGGAAAAATAGATAAAATTCAGTTTCCAAAAAATTGCCTGGATGTATTAAGCCAGCAGATATATGGTATGGCAATTAACAAAATATGGAATCAAAAAGAATTATTAGATGTTATAAGAAAAAGTTATTGTTATTCTGATTTGACAAGAACGGATTTTTTTTCTGTTATAAGCTATCTATCAGGAGAATATGACCTTGAAAAAAACTGGATATACGGCAAAATTTGGTATAATCCAAAAACAGGAGAAATAGGAAAAAGAGGCAAAATGGCCAGGGTTATATATATGACAAATGTTGGGACAATACCAGAAGAATCTTTTGTGACAGTAAAAATTAATCCTTCTGGAGAAAAAATAGGCATGATAGATGAAACTTTTTTAGGAAAGATGAGAAAAGGAGATGTATTTGTGCTTGGAGGGAAAAAATATTCATATCAGTATACAAGAGGAATGAACCTGTATGTTAAATCCGAGCTTTCAAGAGCCCCTACTATACCTTCATGGTTCTCGGAAGTTCTTCCACTAAGCTTTGAATCTGCCATAGAAATAGGATATTTTAGAAAGCTGATGAAAGAAAAATTCAAAAATAAGAAAACAAAAAAAGAAATTATTGAATTTATAAAAAAGCATCTTTACGTCGATGATGCTGTAGCAGAAGAGATTTTTAATTATTTTGAACAGCAATATAAATTTGCAGAGTTTCCGGATATAGAAACAATAACTGCTGAGAAATATATTGATGAAAGAGACAGCAAAAAATACATTTTAGTAAATAGTATGTACGGCAGAAGAGTTAATGATGCTATTTCAAGGGCACTGGCATATTTAATGGGGATAAAAGGAAAACAAGGAGGCAGAGATGTTGAAATAGGTGTTAGCGATGAGGGATTTTATCTGGCTTCTGAAAATTTAGAAATAGAAAAAGCATTAAAGGAGCTTGCTCCAAACAACGTTGAAGAAATACTAAAAGAAGCTGTTGAAAAAACAGATGTGCTAACAAGAAGATTTAGGCATTGTGCATCGCGTTCTCTTATGATTTTAAGAAATTACAAAGGTGCCAAAAAGAGTGTAAAAAAACAGCAAATGAAATCACATTTTCTAATATCTGCTGTTAGAAAAATATCAAAAGATTTTCCAATACTTAAAGAAGCTAAACGAGAAGTTCTTGAAGATCTTATGGACATAGAAAATGCAAAAAAAGTTCTGGGATGGATTAAAAATGGGAAAGTTAAGATATCTATTGATTATGTAAAAATACCGTCGCCGTTTGCACTAAGTCTTCTGCTTCAGGGACATTTAGATTTGATGAAAATAGAAGATAAACAGGAGTTCTTGCAGAGAATGCATAAGGTTTATATGAGCGAGATAAATAAAAGGATAAATAAAAATATAGATTATCAGGCAGTTTACGAGGATTTGAAGTGGTAAATACACTTATAATCAAAATTAGTCTGTTTTTTCGATAAATATTTCATAAAAATACAAGAGATATATGCATTAAACACATTAAAATTTAATCTCCATCTAAGAGAAAATCCTTTAAAAAAACCATATTTTTTCTCCTTAAGGATTTGATAATAATCAAAGACCTTGAAGTCATAACCAGACCAATAATGTTTGACAAAATAATTTAATCCTGCCTCAATTTGATATTTATGTTTATAATAAGAAGGAAGTTTTTGCCAAATCTCTCTTCTAACAGCTCTCTCTCCTGAATTAAGAGCAAAAAGATGAACTGCTCTTTGCATCAAATTTTTTCTAATTCCAATAAACATATCAACTTTTCTTTCCATTACTGGTTTTATCATCTCTAAAACATCTTCAGATTTTAATCCATTCAAATCAGCATCGCAAAAGAAGATAATATCTGATCTGGTTGCATTAACTCCTCTTTCCATAGAATATCCTTTCCCCATATTTTTTTCATTTCTAAGATATTTCACATTTTTAAATTTTTGAACAATTTCTCCAGTATTATCTACAGAACCGTCATCAACTACAACTATACTTTCAAAAATTTTCATATTTGATAAAACTTTTAAGACATTAGAAATTCTAGGATATTCATTATAAGCAGGAATAATTGCAGAAACACCTGAATCTTTCCTAGATTCAAAAATACATTCTTCTAAAAAAGAAGTTAATTTTTCTTTAAATTCGAAAAATTTTTCAGAATAAAACATGTTATGCATTTTATGTTTAAACAATAAAGTAACTATTTTTTTAGATTTTAAATTTTTTTTCATAACTTCAGTATATTTATAATCTGAAAGAAAATCTTTTTTAAAATTAACAATCATAATCGGGGCGGTGATTTTGCTTAAATTATTTTTTTCTTTTTCTGCAGCTTCTTCAACAATAGGCAAAATATCCAAAGGCATATAAGAATAATAATTAATTTTTTTAAGATATTCTTTAGAAGGGATCATAATTCTTTTTTTAATTTTTTTCTTAAATTTCATAAAAAATTTTAGTTTAGGAGAATTTAAAGGAAATTTTTTTTTGCTTGGATCAGAAATAATAAAAACCCCTTTTACAGGATATTTTGCAGCAAGAATAAGTGCTAATTGAGCTCCAAAACTATAGCCCCCAAGAATAATTTTCTTTCCAGATGCAATATCTTTTTTTAATTTATTTTCAACATATTCATAAAAATCATTAAATCTTAATCCATACAAATCTTCAACTTTTGTAGAATGGCCTGGCAAATTTGGAATTCTCACGTTTGCATTAAATTTTTTATGGAGATATTCTGGTAAATCATTAAAATCTGGAGGACAGCCGGTATAGCCGTGAATTAAAAAAAATTCCCAATTAGAATTTGCCTTCAAATAAATTTCGTTTTTCTCTGCATTATCCATTTTCTTAAGAGATAGTTTATTATTAAGAAAACTAAAACAACTCCAATTAAAAAGGTTATTGCAAACCTAATATCTTTTGTAGTTTGAATAATATTCTCGTACCCATTTCCAGCAAACCATCCGATAATAGATAAACAAATTGCCCAGATAAAAGTAGGGGGGGTGTTATATCTGAAAAATTTCTTAAATGAGATCTTTCTTAGACTAATATAAGCAATAATTAAAATTCTAGTTCCAACAAGAATTTTTGAAAATAACAAAATTAGCATATCATGTTTTCCAGAAATATTTTCTAGATGTTTTTCAAGTTTAATTTGCTTTTCAGAAATATTTTTTAATTGTTTTAATTTATCAATATGTTTTGAACGAATAAGAAAAAACCAAAATGAATCAACAAGTATCATTCCAATAAAACTAAAAAAAATAACAGAGTAAAGTGGATAATCAACTTGAACTGCAAAAAAAGCAACAGTCATAACTCCAATTTCTCCGCCCCCAATTATCGGAGCTAAAAAAGCAATTAATGGAAATAAAATAGTAGAATTTCCAGAGAGTATTGAAAGAAGTTGCTCAAAAATTGCCATAACTAATAATACCTTTAGAGATTTTTAAATATATTTAAAAAAGCAAAAATTAAAAATCATCTAAACACCTAATTACCATGAAACAACCATATATTCTTATCTCCAAAACAATTTTCTTCCCTTCGTCAGGAATTCTCGCAGTAGGAGATCTTCATTTAGGATATGAACAAATGCTGTACAACGAAGGAATTACACTTCCATTTGATCAGCTGAAAACAACCAAGCAAGAGTTGGAAGAAATAATTAACAAGATAAATAAAAATAATAAGATAAAAAAAATAATATTTTTAGGGGATATCAAACATCATTTTGGGTTTGAAAAGACAGAAAAATTTGAATTAATGGATTTTTTAGAATTTCTAACCAGATACATCCCTAAAGAGAATCTAACAATGATAAGAGGAAATCATGATAAAATTGAAATTAATGGAATAAATTATAAAAATTATTATATTGAAGATGATATAGCTTTCACTCATGGAGATAAACTATATCCAGAAATTTTAGATGAAAAGATAAAAACTATTGTTATAAGCCATATACATCCTGCTGTTTTAATATCTGATAGAATCAGGGTTAAAAAAGAAAAATTCAAATGTTTCTTAATAGGCAAATTTAAGAAAAAAGACCTTATTATAGTGCCAAGTTTTCTGCCGTTAATACTAGGTGCAGAGATAAATGAGAATTACTCCAACAAACCAGGATTTTCAATAGTAAGCCAAAAACAAATTAAAGAATTCAAAACTTATGTAATCGGAGAGGATAATAAAGTGTACGAGTTTAAGAAATATAAAGATTTGTTATGATGCCTATATTTCTAAACCTAATAGAATTATTATCAAGCTAATTATTTCCTTTACCTTCTCTAACAAACAAATACATAAATAAAATAGATACAATAATCATAGCTATTGACAGATAATAATTAAATTCAATGTTAGAAAAAAACATCAATATGCCTGCAATAAAAATAACAAGAGACAAAATAAATCCTTTTATTTCCATATTTAATATAGGATTAAAAAATTTATAAAGATTTATATAATATAAAGATATAAATATTTGGGCAGTATTAATATCTAAAAGATTTATTTATTAGTTATTTGGTGAAACTTCCTGCACCAGTAATACTTGAATTACCTCTGGGATTTATTCAAATTTAACTTTGACTTCTTTTCTCTCAGCCTCTGCTATCTTGATATATTCTTTTTCTTTTCTTCCATAAAGTGAAGCGAAGAATTTTCCAGGGAAAGTTGTGCACAAGTTGTTGTAGCTTAGGATAGAATCATTATAAAACTGCCTTGAATAAGCAACCTTATCCTCTGTAAACGCCAATTCTCTCTGCAATTCTAAAAAATTAGTATTGGCCTTTAAATCAGGGTAGCCCTCAGCAATTGCAAATATAGTTTTAAGAGCACTTTCAAGTTGATTGTCTGCTTTAACTTTCTTTTCTATTCCTTTAGCAGAAACCAATGCTTTACGAGCTTCTGTAACTGCTTTTATAGCGGCTGTTTCGTGCTTCGCAAAACCTTTAACTGTTTCTATTAAATTAGGTATTAAGTCCACTCTCCTTTTCAGCTGAACATCTATCTGACTTAAAGAATTATCAATCCTATTGCTTAATACAGCAAACCGATTATAATAAATAAAGAAAATAATTGCTATAACAACAGCAACTGTGATTAATATCCATAATAAAAATGCCATGTTAACTAAAAGAAAATTTTATTTATAAACTTAATTGTTGGGTGGCTTTGTCCGGAGTCTCAATTTTTGTTGATTTTCCAATTCCCGCTAAAACTCTCCTTCGTCGAGAACTATTATTTCTACACTGAACGAGCCAGAATTAGTAAAAATCAAATAATTCTGGGTAAAGCTCGCCAATAGAAACCTTTAAATACTTGCACATAATATAATTATATACACATAATGCAGAATATATAAAATGACAACTCTAACATTAGCTGTTCCAGACGAAATGAAAAAGAAGATGGATTCTTTTCCAGAGATGAATTGGTCTGAAGTAGCGAGGCAGGCATTCATACAGAAAATAGAAGATATGGATTTTCTTAGAAAATTCAAAGAAAAGAGTAAACTTACTGAAGCAGATGCTTTAAAATTAGGCAAAGAAGTTAGTAAATCTATAAGTGATAGATTGCGAAAAATGGCTAGGTAAATATGGATATCGTCATTGATGCTAATGTCTTATTTGCAGCTTTAATCAAAGAAGATAGTTTTGCATATAGCCTTCTTTTTAGTGATAAATTTCATTTATTTACGCCAGAATACATTTTCACAGAACTGGAAAAACATAAAGAGGAGATTCTCAGTAAAACAAAACGAACAACAGAAGAATTTTTTAGGCTTGTTGAAACGTTAAAAAGAAGAATTGTTATTGTTTCGCTTGAAGAATTGGTTCCATTTGTTAAAGAGGCAGAAAAAATTACACCCGACCATGACGATATGGCATACTTTGCACTTGCATTAAAATTGAATTGTGCAATTTGGAGTAATGACAAAAAATTGAAAGAACAAAATAAAATTAAAATTTATAACACTCACTAATTAAGTAAAATAAGCGCACACTAATAAATTATTCTTTGCTTCGTTGGTTATTGATAATAGCTTTATAGAAAATTTAATTGTTGGGTCCTGTGTAGCCCATAGACATTTGTCGCCATATTTTTATGTATAAACCTTCTCGCTTCGCAAATATTATTGTTTTAACTTCTCATTTATCTTTTTAAGATTAAATAATAGGAAACTTAGAAAAAAGAATAAATTCAGTTATTCTATCTATTTTGTATCATTATTCAACTATTTTGTAAATTTTAGTGCAAAATAGCATTAAAATAAGTTTTTATATATTGGCTATTCGATAACACTATATGATAAGAAAATTTTACTTCAATGGCTTATGATATATTAGAAATAAGATATTGAAAGAAAAGAAAAAGTGGAAGTTTTTTAAGTAAAATTAATTTTTATGCACAGGGGGTATCACTTCTATATAATTTTCCTGATGAATATACACAAACATAATCATTTCCCGTCCCTGATAAGATAGAAAGCTGAAGTTCACCAGTTGGGCTAAGAGTCATAAAATCAAGCAATGCGTCTCGGCGGAACAATAAAGTATCGTCATTCGGTTGTTGGCCAATAAACCATTCTTCACCTTCAGCCGTATCTATTCTATAGCCATGCCAAAAACCAGCATCACTATCAACTATAACTACAGTATTTTCTGCATTTCCATCAACATCTAATCTATGAGTAGGATTATTTGTTCCAATACCGACATATCCCCCTGAAAGTAGTATAGGGTTCCCTCTTATTCCTAATTCCTTATAGATTTTATTATCAGAATCGTAAGATAATAAATCAGTATAGTCCCCATTTTTGGGGTTGGCTGGATCCCAACCAAGAGGAACAAAGGATAATCGAGCATATTTTCCAGTATAACTTATTCCATAATCAAGCCCTGTAGACCTAATTGAACCATTAACGTCTAATCTTGTCAGAGGATTATTTGTTCCAATGCCGACATTTCCGCCATTATAATAAATATCCCCAGATTGCCCGTTCACCTGATAACCTGTAATATACGCCCCAATAGAAAAAACAGAAGCGATTATTGCTATAGTAGATAAAACAATTGCAGTAATAACAAGATTGTCATTTTTATTTTTTAGAATAATCTTTACCTGCCCTCTTTTTAATTTGCCCCTTTTCATTTCATATATTTGTCTTTTTTAGTTTATAAATATTTTTGTTTTCAATCAAGCATTTTCAAAATACTGGAAAATGCCTGGACCAGGACCAGTTGCTCCGCCAGTTGTCGTCGTTGTTGTAGTAGTATTTGTAGATGGTGCAGAACCTCCACCCCCGCTGCTTCCATAACAAGTACTATCAATGCAAACATATCCAACCCCATATAAAAGTGTACAATCATTGTCAGTAATACAATCACCTGTAGTCATATTGCTTGAAAGTACATAACAAGTACTCCCATCACAGGCATATCCGGCTCCATATAAAAATGTACAATCATTGTCGGTAATACACTCACCTGTAGGAGCAGTAGGAATTCCTGCAGTTTCATTTTCAGATATAACTGGCTTTTCCTCACCAGTCATCATAACTATTAAAACTATGGCTATAACAATAACTAAAACTGCAACAATTCCAATAAGGACATAAAGAATAATTTTTTTCTTTCCTTCATCTACTATTTCCTGAGAAGATTCACCAACATCTCCTGCCTCTGACACCTGACCTCTTTTATTCATAATTATAACAATAAAAAGAGATTTAAATAGTTTATTCTCAGCATAAATATGCACTACCACATTATCTTAACTGAAAAATGCGATTCAGAATGCAGATATTGCTATAAAAAATCAATTGAAGAATTTGACAACAAGCTTGATAAAAAATTTCATTTTGATTTTTCCAGTCCATGCAATTCTGAAATTGGCATCCGAAAGCTTAAAAAATTTATAGAAAAAGATAATGAGCCAATTGTGATTTTTTATGGAGGAGAGCCTCTTTTAAACATTAATAAAATAAAAGAAATAATTGACGGCCTTAGTTCTGAAGTAAAATTTAGGATGCAGACTAATGGAAAGCTTCTAGATAAATTACCAATACAATATCTAAAAAAAATAGATAAAATATTAATATCAATAGACGGAACAGAACAAAGAACAGATTATAACAGGGGAGAAGGAAATTACAAATTAGTTATAGATAATATAAATCAAATTAAAAAATTAGGATGGAAAGGGGAAATAATTGCACGGATGACAATATCTCAAGAGTTTCCTGATGTTTATGAACAGGCAAAGCACATTATAGAAAAAACAGAATTTGGCTCAATCCATTGGTAGCTTGATGCTGGTTTTTATAAGTTTGATTTTAATAAAGAAAAATTTAAAAAATTTGTAAAAGAATATAATCAATCGGTTTCTACATTTATAGATTATTGGATAAAAGAAATGCACAAAGGAAAAGTTTTAATGATTTATCCTTTTGTAGGTATTGCCTTAGATATAATAACCGGAAAAGAAACAAAATTAAGGTGCGGAGCCGGACATTCTGGATATGCTATAATAACCAATGGAAAAATTGTCGCATGCCCTATTATGAATAATATTAAAGAATTTGAAGCTGGGAGTTTAGAAAGCAGTCCAGAAGAGTTGAAAAAATTTGATATTTCTAGAAAATGCCTTTTATGCAGTTATTTAAAATTCTGCGGAGGAAGATGCTTATACTGGAACAAAGCGGACCTATGGCCTTTAGAAGGCGACGAACTTATATGCCAGACAATAAAACATCTTATAGATGAAATTAAAAATAAAATTCCTGAAATTCAATCATTAATAGATAAGAAGGCCATATCTATAAAAGATTTGGAGTATGAAAAATATTTCGGGCCGGAGATTATTCCTTAATCAATAATTAATTTTATAAATTCAAAGTATTATATAAAAATATGGTAAAGGTAAATCAAGAGACGTGTATTGGGTGTGGCCTTTGCCCATCTGTCTGCTCAGAAGTTTTTGAAATGGATGAAAAAATAAATAAGGCGAGAGTAAAATCTAAAGCAAATTTAAAGGCCAAGTGCATTCAAGAAGCAATAGATTCATGCCCTGTTAATGCTATCTCTATGTAAGAAATCAAATTCATTAACGATTAATTTCTCTTTTTATCTATTCTTATTTACTCTTTAGATTTTATAATTTCAATCATATCTTTTGTTTTTAATATTTCTATTTTATCCTGCATTTGAAAATGATAATCATCTGACCAAATTTTTGATTTATATGCTAAAGCAGTAGCAATAAATAATATATCTTCTTTATCAATATGTCCTATTATCTTATATGCTTCTTCTCTATACTTTAACACCTCAATTGTTTTAATGATATGCACATATTTTAACAAATAATCTAATAGTTCATTAAATTCATCTTCTGAAAGCCCTGATTTCTGAATTATTTCTTCTTTATGTTTTTCAATTTCCTCGAATTCAAATTCTGGAAATAAAAGCGTATCTTTACAATTAAGAATAATCTCCCTAGTTAGTCCATCTTTTATAAGTGCAGAAATAATTATATTTGTATCAATTACTATATTCATAAAATCTTTTAGCGGCGCTGCTTTTTATCTTTTTGCTAATCTCATTAACATCTTTTTGAGTAAGCTTGCTTTTAGATGCAATTTTTTCCATCGCCTCTAAATCATCAACTCTCTGCTGAATTGCCCGCCTTGCTATCTCGCTCCACCTTAATTCAGAAAATTTCTGCATTTTTTTATGCAGTTCATCTGGAATTGAAAGCGTCATATTTACCATACTTATTTATGTATAAGCACATATATAAATGTTTTGATTTTTTTAGACTTTTTATAAACTTTCATTAAAGAATTATATTTTTTACAACCGTTAAATATATATATATATTTCTATTAAAAGTTTAGACTTTTTAGAAAGTCTATGATAAAAATTGTCGCGTTAGTATGCTTGAATAAAATTGTTAATAAAAACAAATCAATAAAGTTGGGGTAAGATAATCCCAAAAATGATTCGGTGTTAACAACTTAAATTAGCGAGAAATTTAGGCGTGAGCAAAATTTCGAGCAAAGAAATTCGAGCGGAGCGAGGAATTTATAATATTAGTGAAAGGAGGTTAATGATAAATTTATGGAGACAAAAAATGTTTTAGTGGTTCTTGCAGGAGCTTTAGTATTATCTTTGATAGTGAGCTTGGCTGTTGTAGGAAACTTCAAGGGAACTGGATATGCTGTTGGGGATACAGTGAAAGTAAGAGTTGCTGAAGGCAAAAGCTGGACTTTTAGCCTTGGTGGTAATATATATGAAATTGGTGTAACTAGTGCAGACACTAAATCTAAGTTGGCTAATTTTAAAGTTAATGGAGAAGTATTTCAAAATGTAAGAGAGGGGGATAAAAAAATTAATGTTAAAGGAAATCTTCAAATTAATGTAGATAAAATAAATTCCTTTTTTAGAACAGAGTATGTTTATTTTACAGTGACTGAGGTTGAAATTGTAAGCATACAACCATCTGTTCCTCAACAATCTATTCCCGGTGATACAGCCGATCTTGGTATGAATGTAGGACAAATTTATGATACAATTAATTTTGGAGGGCAATTGCATAATATCTATATATCCGAAGCTATACCTAAGAATTATGCTGTTTTCCAGATTAATAATGGTGAAAAAATATATCTAAAAATTGGTGAATCAGTGGTATATATTGTCAATGGAATTGGGTTTATTATTAGATTAAATACTGTACAAGATAGTAAACCGGACATAGTAACTTATCGTCTTAGTGTAGTCTCACCAGAAAATAGACAAGTTATTTCCTGTCCTGTTTCTCAACTTGAACCTATACAAGAATTTCCTTTATGTGTATGGACAAATTATAAATTTAATCCAGAAACGAGAGGGAGATGTGACTCTGTTGTGTATGATAATATCTTAGAAACCGGAGAAAAACAACCAAATAGAGAAGCGGCTGTTGTTAGTTATGGTCTTAGAGTGGCGTATAATAATACAGGAGATTATATCAATAACATTTTTTTCTCTTCTTTAGAAATGGATCCTTATAATAATAAGACTCTTCATTTCACTCCTAAAAATATGCTTGTATTTCCAACTATTCATAAAAACAAAGTAACATTTGTTTGGGAGGGAGTATTATTAGGAGTGAAAATTGGATATAATGGAACCAGATGGGATATGTTAAATGATGATAGATCATCTGCAGGGACTTATAATACAACAGTAGATTTAAGTAATATAAGCTATGATTATATTGAAATTTGGTTGAAATCAAATCATGACCAAAATGTTAGTTTAAACGAAGTCGTTTGGAGTTAATTTTTATTTTTTCTTTTTCTTTCTTATTTTTTTATTCTCTCAAATAAAAATTTCTAACAAAAACCTCACAGCAAAATCTTTATTAATATACTTAATTTAATTAATTCATGAAAGAAAAAGAGGGGTTTGAAAATTCTAAAAAAAATATTGATTTTGTTAAATGGTTTTCTGAACTAGACAAAGATTCTATAAAAACTGCCGGAGGAAAGGGCGCTAATTTAGCAGAAATTTATAATCTTGGTGTGGCTGTTCCTCCTGGATTTGTTGTAACAGCGCAGGCATATGATTATTTCATCAAAAAAGCAAAAATAGATAAAAAAATAAAAGAGCTTCTTGAAAAGATAGACTATGAAAATACAAAACAGCTGGACGAAATCACAGCTTTGATAAGAGCATCTATAGAAAACTCTAATCTTCCAAAAGAGCTTGAAGAAGAAATTCTAGAATCTTATGATGATTTAAGCGCGGCGGATATAAATATTCCAAAAGGATCTGCATTAGATATTTTAAATGTAGCTTCAGAGCCGGTGTTTGTAGCAGTAAGAAGCTCTGCCACTGCAGAGGATTTAGCTGATGCAAGCTTTGCAGGCCAGCAAGACACTTATCTTAATATAAAAGGAGAAAAAGACCTTCTCCTTAATATAAAAAAGTGTTTTGCATCGCTGTTCACCTCAAGAGCAACTTATTACAGGAATAAAAAAGGATTCAAGCACGAGGAAACAAGTTTGGCTGTTGTTGTCCAAAAAATGATTAATTCAGATAAATCAGGAGTTATATTTTCAAAAGACCCTTCTTATAAAAATGACAATATAATAATTGAAGCTGTATGGGGGCTGGGGGAGGGAATAGTCTCAGGAAGAATAACTCCAGACAAGTATGTTGTCTCAGAAGAATTAGAAATAATTGATAAAAAGATATCAGAAAAAAAAGAGGCTATAACAAGAGATTCTTCTGGAAATCAGGAGATAGTGAAATTAAGAGAAGAAAAAGCCAAGCATCAGGCGTTAAAAGAGCAGGAAATAAAAAAATTAGCAGAGATGGCCCTAAGATTAGAAGAGCATTATCATAAACCGCAGGATATTGAGTTTGCAATAGAGGGCGATGAAATTTATATTGTACAGACAAGGCCCATAACTACAATTGGGAAAAGAATAGAAAAAGCTGGATTAACAGAGATAAAGGGTGAATCTATACTCTCTGGATTAGCAGCTTCCCCTGGAATTGGAGTAGGTATTGTGAAGATAATTGCAGATTTAAAAGATTTAGATAAAATAAGCAAAGGAGATATTCTTGTAACAAAAATGACTAATCCTGATATGGTTGTCACAATGCAAAAATGCTCTGCAATAATCACTGATGAGGGTGGCTTAACTGCCCATGCTGCTATTGTAAGCAGAGAAATGGGAATTCCATGCGTCGTTGGGACTCAAGAAGCAACAAAAAAGCTGAAAGATGGAGAAGTAATAACTGTCGACGGCTATACAGGAAAAATATATTTGGGAAAATTAGCTGAAACAGAGAAAAAAGAAGTCCTCCCTGTAACAGCAAAAACAAAAACGCAGATAAAAGTTATTGTAGACTTGCCGACTTATGCAGAGCGTGCTGCAAAAACAGGAATTAAAAAAGTAGGCCTGACAAGAATAGAAGGAATAATAGCTGAATCAGGAAAACACCCTAATTATTTTTTGAAACAAGGCAAGATAAATGATTATGAAGAAGTTATATTTAAGGGAATAAAAGGAATAGCTGATTATTTTGAAGAAATCTGGGTGAGAACTTCTGACATTAGAAGCGATGAGTATCAGAATTTAGAAGGGGCTCCTGAAGAAATAGAAGCAAACCCTATGCTAGGAATGCATGGAATAAGATTTGGAATTAAAAATCCAAAAATACTAAGAGCAGAATTAATGGCATTAAAAAGAGTTGCTGAATTAAGAAAAACCAAAATAGGAATTATGATGCCGCAGTTGATTTTATTAGAAGAAGTGCAGAAAGTCAAGGAAATTTTAAAAGAGATAAATTTTCGTGAAGCAAAATTGGGAGTTATGATTGAGACTCCTGCTGCAGTCCAGATAATAAAAGAGATTGTTGAAGATGGAATAGACTTTATCTCTTTTGGAACCAATGACTTAACTCAGTATATACTTGCGATTGATAGAGGAAACAAAGATGTCCAGCATTTATACGACGAAATGCACCCGGCTGTGCTTTATCAATTGGAATTTGTTATAAGGATTTGCAAAAGAGCCAATGTCGAAACTTCTATATGCGGGCAAGCAGGAAGCAAAAAACCAATGGTGAAATTTTTAGTAGAAAAAGGAATAGACAGCATAAGTGTAAATGCTGATGCAGCAGCTGAAATTGCAGATTATATCAAGGAAATAGAAGAAGAAGTAATTAAATGGACAGATAAAGCGCCGAGGCATTACGAACAAATTAAAGAATAAAAGAAATTAAATCAAAAAAACCCTTTAGTTTTACCACATGTCAAAAACATTATGTTTTTGAGCACTTGAAAATTGCATAAAAAGCAAAAACAATTTTCATGCCTTAAAAGGTGTGGTTTGTTTGTTGGGTTTTTAGGATGAAGGAAATTTCATTGAAATTTCCTGCCCTGAAAATTAGTTAAATTTTCAGTGCTCAGAAATTAAAAGCAGTAGGCTACTACTTCCTTCTAAAGAATGAGGTTTTAATTTCTGACATAAACAAAAACATTTATTAATATAATTAACATAAGTTGACTATGACAAAAAAAGGGGCTGAGAAAAAGAAAATTAAGATAATCAAGACATCGCAAAAAACAGGTGTTGAAAAAATACTTATAGAGAATTTTGTATCTTTGCAGAAAGTATTGACTGAAGTTTCTGTTAATTTTGACAAGCTGACAAAACAAATATCACAGTTACTGGAAATATTTGAAATATCAGCAAAAAATCTGGCTGAAAAAGAATTTAAAGAGGGAAAAGAGGACAAAGACTTAAAAGAATTAATGAAAAAAATAGACAGCCTAATAGACCAGAACAAGTTAATAGCTAGAGGAGTGGTTATGCTTCATGAAAAAGGATTAGGAGAAGGAGCTACAGGAACAAGAGAAGAGATTCCAACTCCAACAACTTCCTCTCAAATAACCATAGTAAAACCACAAACAAAAGGAGTTGAAGGATACCAAAAGTCCATCTCTTAAATCATATTATAATAAGATGAATAGCCAAATTTCTGAAAGGTTTAAAATTTTTTATATTCGTGAGTTTACTAAAGAGCTGGTAAAAAATTCAAAATCAACATATTTCTTGGAATTAGAAGCTCTGATTAAAGAGCGGTCAATAAAAAAAGAAGAGTCCGAAAGATTAAAGAGGGAAAAAATAAGAGAAATAGTCAAGGAGAAATTTAAAAAAGAAGAAAAAGAAATTAGAGAAATTAGGCCAGGGACAATGAGAGAGCCGTTGCAGATAATAAAGGCCAAGCCAAGATTAGCTCCAAGAGTTTTAACAATTCCACAACCAAGGCTCCCAGAAAGATTTCAGTATTTGCAGCCGAGTCCAATAGAAATAGAGATGGATATTGGAAAATTGAATGCATTAGCAAGAGATCCTGCAGTAAGTGTGATTGATTGTCCTGGAAAAGGTGAAAAAATAAGAGTGATGATTAGAAATAACATAAAACCTACAGGCATAACACTAGCAGAAGAAGAAATTAATCAAATTATAGATAAATTCTCCGCAATATCAAAAATACCTTCCCATGAAGGAACATTTAATGTAGTTGCAGGAAAATTTATTTTATCAGCAGAAATATCAGAAAAAGAGGGATCAAAATTCACAATAAGAAAAATGTCTTCTCCAGCAACTTTAGAGGCTCCTGTGCAGAGATATTACTAAAATTATCTCTTAAAAACGCCAGTAATTTTTTGTTCTATTCTTCTGTCTCTGGCTTTATTTGATTTAAAGAAATCTGCAATACTGCCTGCTAATCTAATAAATTTTTTTCCAAACTCTACTTCAGTTCCTACTCTTCTATAAAAGAAAGATAATAAAATTATTGATAATACCAACAGGATTATCTTAACAAGAAATACCCAGTCAAAAAAGTCATATTTCATTAAACATTCTGGACAATTCTCTCCACCGCAATCTACACTTGTTTCATCGTAATCCTGAACTCCATTAAAACAGTAGCTGCAATAGCCGGTAAATTCTCCTGTTGCAAAGAAGATATCCACTCTATTTAAATTTTCAAACCCGATAATTTCTGAAGCTTGGATTCTGCTCACGAACTCGTTTGTGTCATTTCTGAACAACTCGACTATTTCTTCATGGCACCAGGAGCTTTTTGAAATCCTTATAGGTATAGCCAGGCTGCATTTTTTGTATTCCACTCTTTCAATATTATTGCTTCCTTTACAGCTTCTGGACTGCTGTCCTGAACTGGATATTTTTTCCTTGAGCACATCCTCAATTGTGTATTTTGCGTCGCATTCGCTCCATGCAGAGCAGCTCCAGCCAAGGCCAGAAGTTTCATCTTCTATTTGAGATCTTTCCTGGCAGCTTATAGCATCATCAGGCATATTTTCAAAAGTTCCGCAATTATTTAAATCAGCACAATCATAAGGATAGCTGCTAATATCATCTTCGGCACATACAGTCCAGCCACACTGCCAGTCTTCTGTACAGATTATCTCTTCTTCAGTACAAATTCCGTCAACACAAGTCTCTCCGCTTGCACACGAGCCGCAACTCTCTCCGCAAACTAAGTCAGGGCCACATTCTATTCCAGCACAATTTGGAACACAGCTTCCTCCGCCTCCAGTAGTAGTTACTGAACAAGACTGTGTTTCTGTTTGAGTACATCCAGTAGAATCTGTTCTTGTTCTTGTTTGACTTCCGCTTACACAATCAGACCAGTCAGAAAATGCACCATAATCTCCTGCGCAGGCAAACAGTGTCAGAACAATTTCGTTCCCTCTTGAATAAGTTCTTGAGCTATCTATAAAAATAATACTCTCATTAGTTTGAGCTGATTTATTTGCTGTAAAATTATGAGGTGTTGCATTTATTTGTAAATCAGAGTTATTGACAATGAACTGGTTGACCAAAACAACATCTGACAATCCAAAAGCCCCTGTTAATCCTGTGAATTTGGCAGTTGAATTTCCAAGATCATAGATATTGACAGTTGCATTTGTTACATTACCAGAAGCATTTATTGTTCTGGCCTGCACAAACCAGTTGATTGAAAGCTTATTTTCATTAGTAAGGCATATGGAATTGTTAACTGTTACTATCTCAGGGAAGCTTGGAATAATCAAAGAATCTACAGAGTTAATAGCGCCAAGGGTGTTCTCGCAGATTGTATTCTCGTTTATAGTCGAGGTGGAATTATCCTCTATGTTGATTCCATAGCCAGTATTGTTATTTATTGTGTTATTTATTATATATACAAGAGAATTATTTGAGATATTTATTCCAGTACCAATATTATTAGAAATATTGCTGTCCCTGATTGTTATATTTGAAGAAGGATCTATTTGTATAGCGCCCAGCAGTGACGATATAAGGCCAGAGCCGATTATATCAGAATCATCTAAAAGTATATTATCTGAGCCAAAAATTGTAACCGCCCTTCCTTTAGTATTCAGAAGATTGTTGTTGCTAATACTAGTGTTATCTGAATTTATAATTTCTATAGACGAATACGGCCCTGGCTGCCTGGCGTCTATAAATGGGGATTGTGCTGTTCCGCTGGTTATTTCCTGGCTTGACGAGTTAAAGTTAGTATCATAATCATACCCCGCTCCCTGTGCAACAAACACATCCTTTTCATAATAATTGCAATTTGAAGATGGTAGTGATAATGGCGGATTTAAAAGAAGATTGTCACATCCTGTTGTATTAACCAAATCCTTATTAACATACATAGTTATATTCCAGCCAAATACATCAGGCAGGTAACACAGGCACATAGATAAATTAAAAGTTCCGTCAATCTCTGAAATCGCCTGCTCGCTAGATGTAACCCAATACTCGTAGAAAGTTCCAGAGATATTTATCTCGTATAAGCTGGTGGGAGTGCTGACATAATCCCAGTAAGGAACTCCGCTGTAATTTCTTGGGCTGTTTGAAACATAATAAGTTACAGTAGCTGTACCCTGACCTGAAAAATTATTGTCTAAAAGCTCATTTAAAATTGAGTTGTTTAATACTATTCCGTTTCTAGAATTGTTTCTTATTAAATTGCCAATAATGTTCGAAGAATTAGACGACAACAGGCTAATCCCATGAAGAGTGTTGTTGTCTATAGTATTATAAGAAAAATTATTCAAATTAGAAACTGTTAAATAGATCCCTGATTCTGTATTCTGAGTTATTGTGTTGTTTGTTATATCATTGGAATTAGAGCTTGTTAGGTATATCCCTGATTCTGTATTCCGCATTAGTGTGTTGTTGGTTATATCATTGGAATTAGAGCTTGTTAATATTATGCCTGACTTATTATTCAAGCTTATTGTGTTATTGATTAGATTATTGAAATGCGAGCTTATCAAGGAGATGCCGTATTCTGTATTATTCCTTATTGTGTTATGGAATATTTCTATTGAATTAGAGATATTTAAGATTATTCCGTTTTTGCTCTGATTAGAAATCACATTGTTAAGAATTTTAGTTCCATTAGCATTAAATGCATATATAGCATTTCCGCGGTTGCTTACAAAATTGCTGTTTCTTACTGTTGTATTCTCGCTTACATTAATGAAGACATTGTCCTGTGTAGCGCCTGTATTTGAAGGCCTGCTAATTCTTATTCTATCAAAGATATTATTATCGCTTCTGTCATTAATAACTATAGAAAAGTCACTAGAGTTTGTAATGTTTATATTCTCAAAGATGTTGCTATCGCTATTTAAAGAAATACTTATAGCGCTTATTGGTGTAAGAAATCTAATATTCGAGAAATTGTTAAAAGAGGCGTTTTCTATGGTAATGGAACGGATAACGCTTGTAAAAGTCATATTATAAAAAGTATTGTTTAGTGGATAAAACACTTCACCAGCTGCACCACTAATAGAAAGAAGGCTAATAAAACCAATAACATTAGCCGCAGAGCTGTCTGAAAAATAAGAATTAGTTGGAGAGCCCCTAAAAGCGCTAGTTTTATTTATGAAAATATTTCCTATAAATCTGGAATTTGTTGAATTTCCAAAAATAATAGCAACTCCTGCGCTATTAGGAGAGCTGAAAGTATTATTAATAAATGTCCCATTTTCATTTTTAATATACCATATATCATAACCGCTTAAATTGCCATAAAAAGTGTTGTTTATTAATGTTATATTATGGCTAGGATTAGCATATAATGTAGGAAGATTTATTGTAAATGCGGTTGCTTGAGTATCTAAAAAAGAATTTCCCTCAAATCTGTTGTAATGAGAGCCATATATCAAAACCGCATTGTAAGAGCGGTTGACAATATTATTTGTAAAATTATTCCAATCAGAAGAAGGGCTGACAGTTATCGAAGCCTTTCCAGGAATATTAGTGGTAGAGTTAAAAATTATGTTTGAGTTAATAAGATTATATGTTGAATTTATAACATATATGTTAGCGTCATTCCCGGCATTTGATATATTATTACTTGAGATACTAGTACTATGGACATTTTCTATCTTAATCGCATTGCTGGTTAGGTTTATTACATTATTAATTATAGTTCCATTTATGCTGTCCTTAAGATAAATTCCTGTTGAAAAATCAGACAATCTGCAGTTTTTTATTGTAATGTTTGTAAGGGTACTAGAAGAATTGCTGGCATAAACTCCATATAATGCTGTGCCATTGCCGTCGATAGTAAATCCTCCGCAATCCAGAATAACATCACTTGCAGAGATATTTATACAATAATTATTTGACGAGTCACTAATATCACTAGTTAGGTCATAAGTTCCAGAGCTGGTTATATTAATACACCCGCTAAAGACCGGATCAACAATATAATCCAGTTCTAAGGAACCATTAATAATTCTTAAATCAAAGGTGTCTTGTTGTCCAGAAAGATTAGTTAAATAGACTTTGTTATACCGGCTGTCCAGCAAATTTTCAAACTTGGCGATAACTTCTGTTTTATTGAACTCGTAAACTTCTATGCTAGGAGAGCCGTTGGTAATTCTTGGATAAAGAGTTATGTCTCTTGTGCTGTCTAGTTCTTGTTCAAAAGTTACTCTTATATATTCGTTGATATTTATAGCATGGCTCCAAACCCCATCTAAAGCCCTGACTTGTGGATAAATATCCTCTATAAAGTTTTTATTTTCATCCAGGTGCTCTGCCTTGGAAATTTCAATTATTAATAAATAAGTTTGGTTGCTTAGGCTTGGAACAATCCAATAGACAATATCAGCCAAGCTGTTGTTGTTTGTATCTTGGGCTAAAAATTCTACTGGAACTTTTGACTCATTTTGTATATTGTATAGCCTTATTGAGGATACTTGAGTCTCTTTTGGAAGCTCAGTATAAGCCAGGATATTTTCATAATGGATATTTGAAGAGATTGTTATTTCTTTTTTTTCAGCGGTTCCATTCTCAATTGCAACAGGTGCAGGGGTTTCATACTCTATTTCAAACTCAGTTGCGTTTTCTTCTTTAATTGTCAGCTCTTTAGTTTCCTCTGATTCTTCTACAGCAAAGCCAGTAATATCTTTTTTTCCTGTTAAAAATGCAGATATTTTGCTGATAAATTTCATAAAACTCAGCCCTTTTTTCTCTAGTTTTATTTCAGCAGTAAGCTGGCCTGTTATAAAGTTTCCAGTCATTTCTAATTTGTCTTCGGAGATTTCTTCTTTAACAGCTTTGTTGAAATTTTCTAATTCATCATCTAATTCTGAAATCTCCTCTCTGACTCTTTCTTTCAAGTCTTCTTCCTCAAGTATATCTTCCTCAACATCTTTTATTATCTTGTATACACTGATATTTTCAGCATCAGCCGGAATCTCAATATTAATTTCAGAAGGCTCTTCTAATTTAATTTTCTTTTTCCATTTAACAGGCTTACCAACAACAGCATCAAACTGCAAGGTGGTTATTGTAATGTTCTCTGCTGTGATATTAATTATTGTTTCATTTAAAACTATTGTTTCATTTAGGATAGTTTTATTATCAACAATAATTTCCTCACTGTCTTTTGCTAGTTCAATGCCTTCGTAAACAACAGATACCCCTAAAATTCCATTTTCAGCGGGTATGTTTAATTCTCCTAAATTAATAATAATTTTTGCTTCTACATCTCCTATATAATCTGTTGCAACAATTGCCTGGTTATTCTCTATAACAATTTCAACATCTTCAGAGGAAGAAACAATCCTCGCAGATTCCCCTTCGGATAAATCATAAACAAAGGGTTTGTCCGCAGAAACAACCCCTTGAACTTCTTTTCCTGAAACAATCTTTCCTGTTATCCCTAAAAATAAATTTGAAATTTTTTCGAAAAATTCCTTAACAACACTGCCAGTTATAGGGGCTTCTTCATTATTTAAATTGGTTTCAGGAACATTAGAGATATCAGCATCGGTTATTTCTGCTTGTTCATTTGTAGCATCCTCTTGGGTTTCTTGTTCTTCCGGCTGTATTATCCCCTCTGCATTATTCCCTATTACTATCTCCTCAGATTCTTCTATTTTCTCTTCTGCAACAATATCCTCACTTTGCTCTTCGCTGATATCTGCTGGAACCTCCTCTTTATAAACATCTAAAACAAAATTAACTTTAGGATATTCTTCAACAAAATTTTCTATTCCATAGCCGTCTCCATAGCCAGAAAGGACATATCCTTTGATATAAAATTCTCCTTGAGAAGAGGGGTAATCTATTAATCCGCTAAAAGCGTGCTCGTAAGAATTATTTTCCAATTCAATAATAAGTTTTGTAGAAGATGGAATAAACTCCCCTTCTTCTAAAGTTAGTTCCAAAACCCCTTTAATTATCTCGCTGTTAGCGTAAATATTTTTTGATTCAAAAATTATTCCGCCTGTAGAGTTGTATTTTATTAAAAAAATAAGAAACAAGGCCAATAAAGCCCCGAGCCCAATTAAAAGTAAAATTGTTTTTTTATTACTTACATTTTTTTTTCCGTGATATTCAGAAATAACTCTGCCATCTATTCTTTTACTATGATAAGTGTAAGGCCCATAGAGCTTTCCGCCTCTTTTAATATATTTCTTGTAAACCATATAAACCTCTTTTAATACTGAAAAACTCCCTCTATTTTTAGAAGTTTCTAATGTAAGTAACCAATAGAATAATCAGCTAAAATAACTATTTAAAGCTTTATGCGGTTTATCCTACATTTGGCTGTCAGGCGCTTCTTGCTGGTTTTCTGTTTCCTGCTCAGCTGTTTGAGGAAGCTTGTAAGGAATTAAAATTAAGCTTTCGTTTCCATTAATAAGCTCAACATAGCCATTCTGTCCGACTTGGGAGATGATACTTCCTAAAACAAGGTCTTTGGCCTCAATCTGCTTTTGTATTACATAAGAGTTAAACGCTGGCCTAATTGCAAACCCGTAGACAATAACAGCCAATAAAATAAGAACCACTACAACTAAAATTTTTATAGTTAATTGCGGTTTATTAAATTTCATAAACAATAATAAAATAAAGAATATATAAATGTTACCTTTAAAAATTAGAAATGCCGGATAAATATGTGGAGAAGACAAAAGAAAAGAAAGACAAGATAACTATAGAAAAAATAGAAAAATACCAAAAATTAACATCTAATGCTCTAGAGATTGCTAAAAAATCAATAACAAGAGGCAAAGAAAAAGAAGCTAAGGAGATAATTGATATGGTATCTAATTATCTTGCTGATGCAGGGCATTTTAAGGAAAAAGGAGATTTGGTAAATTCTTTTGCTACCCTCAACTATGCCCACGGATGGCTTGATGCTGGAGTAAGATTAGATGTGTTTGATGTTAAAGATAACAAGCTTTTTACAGTTAGGTAAAAACAAAAAAGTAAACTATAAAAATGAGCTTTTGCAAAAATAATCATGAAAAAGAAGGTGATAGTTATTAGTTTAGGCGGGAGCTTGATAATCCCAGAAAAAGTAGACCACAAATTTCTAACTGAATTTAAAAAAACTCTTTTAAGAAATACAAGAGAATACAAATTTATTGTTGTATGCGGAGGAGGCTCTATAGCAAGAAAGTATATATATGCATTAAGAGAGATAAAACTCGACGGAAAACTTCAGAGCCTTGCAGGAATAGGCGCAACAAGAATGAATGCTCGTTTTATGAATTATTTTTTCAAAATAGACCCTGTAAGAGGCATACCTCATACAATGAGAAGAGTTAAAAGAGAAATTAGAAAAAGAGATATAGTTTTTTGCGGAGCTTTAGAATATAAACCAGACCAAACTTCAGATTCAACAGCTGCAGAAATAGCAAGAATATTTAAGAGCCAATTTATAAATTTAACAAATGTAAGAGGACTTTACAGCAAAAATCCAAAAGAATTCAAAGACGCTAAGTTCATTCCACGAATATCCTGGATGAATTTCGATAAAATGGCAAATGCCACTAAATTCATGCCAGGCCAGCATTTCGCCCTGGACCAGACAGCGTCAAAGATAATAAAAAAACACCAAATCACAACATATATCTTAGGCAAGAATATGAAATATTTAAATAATCTTCTCAATGGAAAAGGATTCATAGGGACAAAAATAGAGGGATAAAAACGAGAAAAGATTATGATTAACAATTAATCTATAAATTCTAGCTCAAATCCAATTCATACAATGCTTTAACTTCCTTTTCTGTCAAAGCCCTGTCGAAGAGCATGACTTCGTCGATTTTGCCGTTGAATCCCTTCATAGAAGGATCACTAATCTTCATTTGGGTTATAGGGTTTCCCAAAGAGTAAGCACTGTTTCCAAGAACAGGAGCATTATTATTTACATATAACTGCTGTTTCCCAGTATTGTCTACAGTCAATGCAATAAAAACCCCTGAATTAGTCGTGAATGGAGCTGAAATTGTAGTAATTGAACCCACCCCCTCATCATTTGTAAAAAGGAAGAATGGATTGGTGGAAGTGAAGGAGGGGTAATTAGTCACCCAGAATCTTTTATTAGTATTTGCAGTTAATTGTAAAATCATATCATGAGGAGCGTCTGGTGATGGAATGTTAACTCTGAATATTGTGGTATAACCATTGGAAATTGTTATTGGATTAGTAAAATCAAATGTAATTTGAAAGCTATTTGTCGAATCCAATGCTTTCCCGTATTCACCATCAACAAACTCAACATTAGTAGCTAACCCATCATTTCCTCCAGCTTCATCACTTGCGTCTCCTTCCATTCTCCACCAGGAGACAGGCCTGAAAAAGAGCTTCACGACATCCACATTATTTTCCGCTACTTCATACTTATCAGTAATCTCCCTTAATTTTTCAGTTCCATCGCTTGTCTTTACAATAGGAGCGACAGAAATTTCATTAGCATATGCCAAGTCTGTTAGAGTTATACCATCAAAAGTTTTTTTGTCCAATGGGCCTAAAATCGCGTCAAAATCCTTAGATTCCTGATCTGTACCATCTGAGAAAAATAATTTTATCTTAGAGACATCTGCTTCAGTTGTGTCTGTTCTTTTAACTCCGACTAAAATTGTGCCGTCATCTTTCACTTGGACATTTTCAATATCCAGAGTTACAAACTCCAAAGCTCCTCCAATTTGCTCTGAGCCTTTTGTAAGAACATTTTTGACAACAACCCAGATAATGCCGATTGCTGCCAGCACTAAAACAATCATAATTACAGCAACAACAACTTCAGACAGCCCTCTTTTATCACTAAACATAGATGTATCAAGAAATTTAAGATTTATAAATCTTACTCACATGATTAAATAATGGAATATGTTCTTGTTCAGGAAAACAGCTATGAAAAAGCTAAAAAACAAATCAGCAAGAATAAAGAAAAGAAAATTATTTTCACAAGCAATGACGACGAATTAAACAGAAAAATTCTGGAAAAGCTTTTAATCAATATATTACTAATTAATCAGGCAGAAAGAAAAGATTTCCAAAAGCAGAGAAATTCTGGCCTGAATCATGTTCTGGCTAAATTAGCAAAAAAAAATAATGTTGCTATAGGGATAAACTTTGATGAAATTATTAAATCAGAAGGCAATGAAAAAGCAAAGATTCTTGCGCGCATCAGGCAGAACATTAATCTGTGCAATAAAAATAAGCTCAAAATGTTTTTTATTGTTAAGGAAACGAAAAATAAAAGAAATGCTTATGACATTAAATCTTTAGAGTTGGTGTTAGGAATGCCGACATGGATGACTAAAGATTTAGAGTTGATAGTTGCTTGATGACTTAGTTATACTTTATATTATATTCTAATTCCCTCTGGCACATAATAAATCATAGTGAGAAATTATACCAACAATTACTTAAATTTGTAAATTTTAATATTTATATTAGTGCCCCAGAAAACTCAAAATCTTAATATAAATTTTTTAGCAACACTTTCCTCAATAATATGAGATATTGGCTTGCCTGTTTTTTTGCTTAATTCTTTTAATTTATTTATAATCCCAATTGATAAAGTTATATCTATTCTTTTTTTCTGGAATGGCAATTCCCTTGTTTTATCATAATTTTCCAGTATTTCAAATACATCTTTGTATTTTTTCAATATCTTTTCAATTTCTTTTTTTTTCATATTAATTGTAAAAATTTAGTTGATGCAATTTTTTAATCTCCATTCAATATTTCTTATGTCAGTTATATTTTGTTTTGCTATAGAAATAATCTGGTGTATTAATAATTCTCTATCTGTGTTTTTTTTGTATTCCTGGGCAAAAGCGAACGCGATAAATGTAGCTGTTCTCTTATTTCCGCCTTTAAATGGATGATCAACAAGTATCGCCCGCATTATATAGGCGAGTTTTTTATAAATTCCAAGTTTTTTGCTTTTTTGCATTTCTATAGCATAATCCAAACTTGAATCATTTGTTAATTTCCCGCCAAACCCATTATTTATTCTCAGTAAATTTTCCTTACTAATTTTCATACACATAAATAATAGTTATATATTTATAAATCTTTCTATAAAAATAAACTCAATCATTAAAAATTATCTTAAACTATTCTAAAAAAACAAACCTTTTTAATTATCATTTCTTATAAGATAATATGGACATTAAGAAAACCTTATATTTTACCGCACTTTTTGTATAGTGGTTTTGGTTTTCTAAATGCAAGAAAATTCTATGAATTTTCTGCCTCGAAAATTTAAAATAAATTTTCGTTGATCCAAAATTAAACCACAAACAAAATACACCACATACCAAAATATGTGGTTTTAATTTATGGACATTAAAAAAATAATAGAATCATTAAGCCCGAATGAAAGAAAAATAATCCCTTATTTAGAAGAAAGAAATATAATAGAGATATGCAAAAAATCAAACTTAGACAAAACATCTGTAATAAGAGCTCTTGAATACCTGCAGAATAAAGGCATAATAAAATTAGAGCAGAAAACAGTAAAGATAGTAGAATTAGGGATAAATGGGGCGTTGTACAAAAAAAAGGGGCTGCCTGAAAGGCGGCTTCTTAATCTGCTTGGAGAGAAAAGAATTCTCCCATTTAAAGAGGCCATGGAACAGTCAAGCCTTTCTGAAGAAGAGTTTAAAGCTTCAATTGGGGCTTTGAGAAAAAAAGCGCTTATTAATCTTAAGAATGGAAAAATAGTATTTAATGCTAACAAAGAAGAAATCTCCAAAAAATCTCTTGAAGAACAGTTTATCGATGCCATTCCAGTAGATTATGAAAATTTAAGCCCAGAACAAAAATATGCACTAAAATCCCTGCAAAATAGAAGAGATATTATCCAGATAAAGGAAAAAAAATTTATTGATATTAAAACTACTTCCTTGTGGAAAGAAATAACCAAACAGGAAATAAAGCAGGAAAATCTGATTGAACAAGTTACACCAGAATTATTAAAAAAAGAATCAGCTTGGAAAGGGAAGAAATTTAGGAGATATGATGTTGCATCCAAAGTTTCTGAAATAACAGGAGGAAAAAGGCATTTTGTCAACCAGGCGGTAGATTACGGCAGGAAAGTATGGACAGAAATGGGTTTTGAAGAGATGACAGGAAATCTTATCCAAAGCAGTTTCTGGAATTTTGACGCGCTTTTTACTGCCCAAGACCATCCAGTAAGAGAAATGCAGGATACTTTTTTCCTGAATAAAAAAGCCGAGCTTCCAGATCAAAAAATTGTTAAAGCGGTTAAGAACGCGCATGAAACAGGGGTAAACGGAAGCAAAGGATGGAGATATAAATGGGATCAAGAAGAAGCAAAAGCAGTTGTTCTGCGAACCCATACAACTTCTTTATCTAGTTATACTCTTGCTACAATTAAAGAGAAAGATCTTCCAAAAAAATTCTTCGCTTTGGGAAAAAATTTCAGAAACGAGACGATTGACTGGAGCCATGGATTTGAATTTAACCAGACTGAAGGAATAGTTGTAGATGAGAAAGCTAATTTCAGGCATCTTTTGGGATATCTAAAACAGTTTTTCAAAAAGATGGGATTTGAAAAAATAAGATTCAGGCCTGCTTATTTTCCTTATACAGAGCCGAGCGTAGAGATAGATGTATGGCATCCAGAAAAAAAAGTCTGGCTTGAGTTGGGAGGTGCAGGAATATTCCGGCCAGAAGTAACTGTCCCTCTTTTAGGAAAGCCAATTCCAGTATTAGCATGGGGCCCTGGATTTGACAGGATATTAATGGATTATTATCAGATAAAAGACCTTCGTGAATTATATAAGAATAATCTAACTCAGTTGAGAAAAATGAGATGGTGGATGAAATAAAAATGGAAAATAAATTAATAATTGCCGGGAGAACAAACTGGGAAAGGGGATTTTATGTAAAATTCGAAGCTGAAGAAAAATCAATGAAAATAATTAAAAAAATTGTGGAGGAATTAGGTTCAGAATATTTTGTGGATAATCAAACGATTCCAAGAACATTTGGCAAGTATGAAAAATGGAAAGATAAGTGGATTCCTGTTTATAGTTCAGAGAATAAGAATTTAGATATTGATATAATTTGTGGCGATAAAATAATCCATATGATTGTTCATAAATGTCCAAGTTTTGAGTTTATTAATAAAGTTCTGGATAAATATTCTGTATTTGCTCAACCAAAATATAAAAAAGGATTTAGTCCTCCAATCACCTTAGATTAAAAATGGCAGTTGTAACAATTAATAAAAAACTGTTTGAAAAAGAGATTGGGCCTCTGGATGAAAAAATGCAGGACAGAATTTCCATGTTTGGAACTCCTGTAGAGTCGGTTACAGACAATGAGCTGGAAATAGAAGTTTTCCCGAACCGCCCTGATTTACTTTCGTATCAAGGATTTAAAAGATCATTCCTGGCTTTTTTAGGCAAAAAAACAGGGTTAAAACAATATAAAATTAATAAGCCTGAAAAAGATTACAAACTAAAAATTGACAGTTCTCTTAAAAATATAAGGCCGTATACTGCCTGCGCCATTGTCAAAGAGCTTAAGCTTGACAACGAAAAAATAAAAGAGATAATAGATATGCAGGAAAAAATACATTTTACAGTAGGCAGAAAAAGGAAAAAATTAGCCATTGGAATTTATCCGCTTGAAAAAATCAAGCTTCCTATTGAATTTAAGGCGCTGGAGCCGGATAAGATAAAATTTATTCCATTAGAATCAGACAAAGAAATGTCTGGCCTGCAGATTCTGCAAAAACATCCAGCTGGAAGAGAATACGCGCACCTTCTTGCTGGAAAAACAAAGTTCCCGATATTTATAGATTCTAACAATAATATACTTAGTATGCCTCCAATAATCAATTCCCAAATGACTGGAAAAATAACAGAACAAACCAAGGATGTTTTTATAGAGTGTTCTGGATTTAACTTTGAAATACTTAAAAAATGCCTTAATATAATTGTAACAGCACTTGCGGATATGGGAGGAAAGATTTATCAGATGGAATTAAATTATGGAATTAAAAAATTTACAACACCAGACTTTAAATCAGAAAAAATGAAAGTTTCTTTAGATAATGTAAATAAATTATTAGGCATAAAACTAAATGAAAAACAAATGAAACAATACTTAGAAAGAATGGGGTATGACTATAATGAAGGAAAAGTAGAAATCCCTTTGTGGAGAACAGACATCCTGCATGAAGTTGATTTAATTGAGGATATTGCTATTGCTTATGGATACGAAAATTTTATACCAGAAATACCAGAAATATCAACAATAGGCAAAGAAGGCCCAAAAGAGACAATAAAAAGGAAAATATGTGCAATATTAACTGGCCTGAATATGCTGGAAGTTTCTAATTATCATCTAACAACAAAAAAAGACCAGTTCACAAGAATGGGAATCTCTGATCAGGAAATAAAAAAAGGAAATTTTATAGAAGTGGAAAATTCCAAGACAGAATATGAAATATTGAGAAAGAATCTGGCGCATTATTTGCTGAAGATACTGTCAGAAAATGTTGACACAGAATATCCTCAAAAAATATTTGAAATTGGAAAAATATTTAGTTTAGATCAAAACACAGATAAGATAACAGAGCATGAGCATCTCTCTCTTGCAATAACGCCAGGGAATTTTACAGAAATAAAGCAAGCATTAGAATATCTGTTTAGAATGTTAAATATTAAAATACAGATAAAAGAGCCAGAAACTCCAATATCCTCTGCAAAGATACAGTCGTATTTCATAGAAGGCAGGATAGCAGAGATAATAATGGATAACAAGATTATAGGCAATATTGGAGAGATACATCCAAAGATAATAAAGAACTGGAAGATTAAAATGCCTATAGCATTATTTGAAATTTCGCTTGAGGATATTTTTGAGAAGGCGATATAAATAATCTAGCTGAAATAGCTTCTGCCGTTAAACTCCATTTTAGAATCCCAATTCTTCTCTACAACTTTTAAAATGTCTAAAGTTTCATTCTTTATTTTTTCCCATAATTTATAAGATTCTTTAATAAGCTCTGCTTCTTTCTGCTCTGAATAGCTGATATCTAGCTTTATTAATTTTAAATTCATTTTAGCCAGCTCTTTGTATAGCTCTACTAATTTTTCCATATCACCAGTGCCCAGAGATTTTATAATAGAAAAAATAAAAATTGGAACATCTGTAGGATGCAACAGGGCTTCAATAAACCTCATGTAATTCTGCAATCTATCTGCAACATGCTTTCTTATTTCTCTTAATAAAAAATCTGTCTCATAATCTGCCGCCTTTTCAATGCTAAAGTACTCATTTAATTTTTCAAAACTAGGAAGATTATATTTTTTCTGGAATTCTGCATAATCTTTCTTCATTTCTTTTAAAACAGATTTTTCATATACTTTATCCTTTTTCATGATTCAACACAAATTAAAGAATTTATAAAACTTGCCATTTAAAATAAGCCTCAGCTGGGAATTGAACCCAGGACCTCGACATTTTTGGTAATGAATATCTTTATTGCTAACGCATTTTCCCATCATCCTTGAGGACACTCTTAAGGGAGATTTACAAAAACTGAGAAAATCTGCAAATGGATTTTCTAAGTCCCAGAAACTGGTAAGTTTCTGAGAGAACCGTTAGGTGCTTTTTGATTACCAATGTCGCGCTCTAACCGACTGAGCTACTGAGGCGCGAATTATAAAAGAATATTAGAAGAATTAATATAAAAAATTACCTAATTAATTATTTATTGGATTTTTTAGTTCCTCTTAATAATAATAAAACTAAAAGGGCTATTAAATATGCTAAAGATAAAAATCCAAAAAGAATTGACAAGATGCCAAATAGTGTTTCATAAATTTCATTAGTCACAAATCCATAAACAGCTAAAAATATTACTGTTAATATTAAGAATAAAATAAGATTTCTTATGCTTAATCTTAGTTTTGATTTATCAGATCTTGCAGGTTTTCTTTTGACAGCCCTGATTTTTTTAGTGCTTCTCTTCGCACTTTTTCTTTTAGAAGAACTTTTTGCTGTTTTTTTCTTGGCCATATCTTTCTCTTTTATTTTAAGTTTATAATATATATTAGAATGTATAGTTTAAAAAACTTACGGATAAAAATTATTATCTATTTTATTTTATCCAATAGATAATTATATATCACTGCAAATAGCCAGCCTGTTACAAAAGCAATAATAGCGATTGCAATTAATCCCATAAGCACTCCAGAAAGAGTTATAGATACTATAGCAATTTGAGTGATGTCAATTCCATGGAAGATGCTTCCAAAGAATCTAAGAGACGCTTCTGGTGCAAACGCAATTAAAAGTGCGCATAAAAGAGAAATTATTACTGAAACAGCAACAAGAGAAAATGAGACTAATTTAGGGCTTAATTTATTTGCCATATAATATATTGCAATCAATAATTTATAAATTTATTGATGAAAGAGAATTAATAAATATTAATTTCAACTATTCTTCAGAGCTTTTATTAATATTTTTCCAATCCATATTAATAGCATTTCCAGTGATAGTTTTTATGTTGCCGAAAGTAGAACCAAACCAAGAAAAATAAATTTTTGTGGCTTTTGTTAATCCTGAAAAAGATTTATAATCGACATCGGTTCCAGAAAATACCGACGTGATGCTAAAATATAAAAACAAGATTAGTCCTATTAATAAAAGTGCAAAAAATTTGTGCCTGAACCTCTTGAATTCTACAATTAACCATATGGCTACAACCAAAATAGATATGGCAATAATAGCAACAGTGAAAGTCATATTAATTAAAAACAAAAAACATATAAAAAGGTTTCGTAATAGTATAATAATCAAAATTGGTTAAGTTTTGTTTATCACCCTTGAGGCTAACTTAAGGGAGGTTGATTGCCTCAAGAATTTACCAATTCTTGATGGTGCTCAAGAATCTTTGATTCTTGACATCAAGGAACCGGTAGGTTCCTTACAGGTTAGTGTAAGGGGAACCTTGGTGCCCCTCAGCCCTGAGCACTATCTTAAGGGAGATTTACAAAAACTGAGAAAATCTGCAAATGGATTTTCTAAGTCCCAGAAACTGGTAAGTTTCTGAGAGAACAGTTAGGTGCTTTTTGAAGCCCTGTAGTACAGCGGTCAAGTATACGGCCCTCTGGAGGCTGTGACCCAGGTTCGAATCCTGGCAGGGCTATTTTCTAACCTGGTTAAAGATTTAAGGATGCTGGAGGTGTGAGGAACCCGCAGGAATTTCTCAGTTCGAATACTTCAAAATATACTCGTTTTGAAGTCGCCAAAATTCAGAATGAATTTTTAGCGCCTGGCAGGACTATTGTTTCTACTATAGTGAAAGACATAATTCTTTCCCTAACGCCAAAAATCTATGATTCTTGAGCGCGCTCAAGAACCAGTAATCCATTAGATGGTTCTTGATGTAAGTTAACGACAAAACGTGGAAATATTAATGCCGTTGGCTATAAGTTAAATTTAAATATTCTTTATTCTTTTATAATAGATGGCAGAAAAAGAAATCGGAAGAGTTTTTAGTTATTTTTCAAACGTTGGTGTTGCTGCTATAAAACTTTCAGGTAACCTAAAAATAGGGGACAAAATACACATAAAGGGCAGCACTACAGACTTTGAAACAACTGTAGACAGCATGCAAATAGAAAATAAAAAAATAGAAAAGGCAAAAAAAGGAGACAGTATTGGTATTAAAGTTCAAGAAAAAGTAAGGCCAAACGATAGTGTATTTCTTATATAAAAAATAAAAATAGAAAAAAAGCGGATAAGTTAAACTTTATAAAATAATAATTCTTAATCATCAAATCCTTAGGATTTGCACTATACACTAAAGTATAGTGTTTGTTTGGATTTGGGGAGAACAGAAAACAACGACATCAATTTAAACTCCACTTTAAAAAATGGAGATTGTTTTCTGTGTTCAAAAAATACGCCCTTGTAGTACAGAGGCCAAGTACGCTACCCTCTCAAAGTGCTGAGATTTAGTCGATGAGATAATAATCTCTGCTCTCTCAAGAGCAGGCATTTTATTATAGTCATCCCTAAAAAGATTTTCTAAGGGATGATGGAGAACGGTGGTAACCCGGGTTCGAATCCCGGCAAGGGCATATGGGATATGGGTATATTACATGTCGGAAATTCCGAACCGTTATTTATAAAGGATAAATATTAATAGAAGAGGTGTCCTAGATTATTATGAATAATCATTTAAAAGATTGTGGTAAAAATGTTGTAAAAAGTGCAATTGACTGTTCTCAACTAATCGGTAAACAAGATGTATTAGGAGCAACGTCTTGCCTTATAAGTCTGAAAGAAACCGCAGATTCTTGTCTAAAGGCAATAAAAGAGAGTCCTCAAATGGGAGTCCAGACAAAGAATTTTCAATTTCAAAAGAGACATATGCCTGTTTATTCTGAATATCGACATCAGGAGAGATATGACATCCTCCGCACACTAAAGTGTGCGGTTTCCAATGGATGAGCTTTAAACAAATTTAGTTTTGTGATGAACTGATTGATTTCTCACATAATCTTTAACG
>Ga0209542_10002011_pt1 | contig 46558 bp, 50 predicted proteins | sample RifCSPhighO2_01_FD_184028 | JGI IMG/M metagenome (GOLD analysis project Ga0209542, IMG submission 184028) | Soil microbial communities from Rifle, Colorado - Rifle CSP2_plank highO2_0.1 (SPAdes) (version 2) | ecosystem: Environmental > Terrestrial > Deep subsurface > Rock core/Sediment ...
AAGAAAAAGGCTACTTGTGATAGAGCAGTAAGAAAAGATAAAAAGATTACGAAGGAAATGACAACAATCTGAGTGAAACTCAGATTGCACTGAAATAGGTTTCTATTTTTCATTAGACATTAAAAAAACTAAGTTATTCAAAGTCGTCTATAGTATGTTTAAAAAATAATAAGCTATTGTCTAAATAAGCTTATCATTTAAAGTATAATAAACTTTATAATCCAAGCATTTCTATTTCAATTATGGAACTAAATAGAGGTGATAATCTTAATCTTCAGAAAGATCGGATAATGCAGTTTCTTGAGATAAGGGGACCTAGCTTGCCCGTTCATATTGCAACTCATATAAAACTCAGCCCTTTAATTGCGTCTGCATTTCTTGCAGATCTGCTTTCTGACAAGCAAATTAAAATAAGCAACTTGAGGGTTGGAAATTCACCTGTTTATTTTCTTCGCGGCCAGGAATTTCAGCTGGATAGGTTTGCTAATTATCTTTCTGGAAAAGAGAAAGAGACTTTTTATCTTTTAAAAGAAAATGGAATTTTGCATGATACTAAAGTTCCGCCTGCTGTGAGAGTCGCTTTGAGAAATATTAAGGATTTTGCTTTTCCATTCGAGCATAATGAAGAACTTTACTGGAGATATATAAAAACTAGTGAACAAGCAGCGATTGAGCTGATTGAGAATGGAAAGGTTATTATCCCGCAAATTGCGATTCGGGAAATTCCGGCAGTTAAAAAGCAAATACCCATTCAAATTGAACAACTAAAAATTGAGATTAAACCAGAGATTATGAATAGCGGAGAGATTATAGAAGTTAAAGCTGAAAAAACAAAGGAAATAGAACCTATTTTTGAACTTAAAGAGGAAAAACCTGTTGGAAAAGTTGAAGAAAAATTAGAAGAAGCTGAAGAGAAACATATTGAAGAAATAAAAGTAAAGAAAATTAGAAGAATTACAAAACCAAGAGAAAAGAAAATAAAAGAAAAACCCGAGTTTATTCTAAATGTTTTAAAATTAATGGATGAAAATAAAATTTCAGTTCTTGAAAACGAGAAGTTTAAGAAAAAAGATTATACTGCTGTTGTAAGTATTGAAGGCAAGAATTATTTATGTGTTGCTAAAGAAAAGAAGGCAATTACTGAAAAAGATTTAGCCAGTGCAATGAAACTGGGGCAGAAACTAAAACTGCCATTGGCATTTATAGCTGCTGGTGAGCCAAATAAAAAAGCGCTTGATCTGCTTGAGTATTATAAAGAGATGATTTTATTCAAGAAGTTTTAACAAAATTAATTAGATAACTTAAATTCCTTAAGCGTTAAGCAATAACTTTCTCCTTAGAAATACTACTTAACATCTTATCAGTTTCAAGTTTTGTAAGCTCTTGATCAAATTTTATTAGCTTTTTTACAAAAACATTTTCTTTATTTATCTTGAATAATTTAGCATTGCCGATTGCTCTTGTTTGCACAATTATATTTTTTTCTAGCAAGCGAATCCAACTTTTTGTGAAAACACTCTATCCAACTCCTGATTTTCTGGCTATTTCTGTCATGCTGTAATCAAAATCCTGACCTTGTATTAAAAAATCCAGTATTCTTATATATGGTGAATCTCCAAAATATTCTCTGAATATACTTTCCTCAATTGCTATTTGATTCATATATACGAGAATGATTATGATTTTAAGTATTTTACTATATTTCTTATGTTAACAAAACCCTTAAATATCTTCCATAATTCTCTTTTATATGGTTAAAGAAAGTAAGCTTGATTTTTTGGTAATTGAGAAAAAGTGGCAGAAGGAGTGGGAAAAGAAAAAGGTCTTTGAAGTGAAAGAGAATACAAAGAAAAAAAAGTATTATGTTTTAGAAATGTTCCCGTATCCATCATCTAGCGGATTGCATATGGGCCATGCTTTAAATTATACTATAGGAGATATTTATGCAAGATTTATGAGGATGAATAAATTTAATGTTTTGTATCCAATGGGCTATGATGCTTTTGGCCTGCCTGCTGAAAATGCTGCAATAAAAGCAAAAGAGCATCCGAAGAAATATACTGAAAATTCTATGAAAAGTTTTATTATGCAGCAAAAGGCATTAGGATTAAGCTATGACTGGAATAGAAAAGTTGTGACTTGCGAGCCTGAATATTATAAATGGAATCAGTATTTTTTTCTTAAGTTTCTGGAAAATGGCTTGGTTTATAGAAAAAAAGCAGGAGTAAATTTCTGTAGGAAGTGCAATACTGTTCTGGCAAATGAGCAAGTTCATAATGGTAAATGTTGGAGACACAGCGACACAGAAGTTGAGATAAAACAGCTTGAACAGTGGTTTATTAAAACAACAAATTATGCCGATGAGCTTTTAAGAGATATTCCTAAGCTGCAATGGCCAGAGAGAATAAAAACCATGCAGGAGAATTGGATTGGAAAAAGTTATGGCACGGAAATACTTTTTGAGATTAATGGAAAGAAGTGGCCGATATTTACTACAAGGCCTGATACTATTTTTGGAGTTACATTCATGGTCGTAAGCGCGCAGCATCCAAGGCTTATGGAATTAGTTACAGAAAAACAAAAGAAAGATGTTAATAATTTTATTAAGAAAATAAAATCAACTAAGCAGGAGGATATGGATAAATTTGATAAAGAAGGAGTTTTTACAGGAAGTTATGCTGTAAATCCTTTAACAGATGAAAAAATACCAGTTTATGCAGGGAATTTTGTTGTTGCAGATTATGGAAGCGGAATGGTTATGGCTGTACCAGCACATGATCAGAGGGATTTTGATTTTGCAAAGAAGTATAAGATTCCTATTAAGAGAGTAATAGAAGAAGATACAAAAGTAATAACTATAGAAGAATCTCTGAAACCAGAATTTTATAAAGAAGTTGAAAAATTTGCTAAAATAATAAATAAGGATGGATTAAGTTATATTTATGCTAATAATATTGATAAAGTATTTGATATTGCTAAAGATAAGTTTATTGGAGATTTATGGTATATTCATTCTGAAGGTAAAGTAAAAAAAATAATGTTTCATGCAAAAAAAGAAAATAAAATATTTTATTGGAATACTGAAAGAGAAATAGAAGAAGCTAAAAAATATGGAAGGAAAATAGGGATTAAAGAAGAACAGCTTGATTTTAATGAATTAAGAGAAGCTTATACAGCCAATGGAATTTTAATTAACTCAAAAGGATTTAATGATCTTGATAGTGAAGAAGCAAAAGAGCATATTACAAAAGCCTTAGAATTTAAGAAATTAGGAAGCAAAAAAGTTCAGTATAAGTTGCGTGACTGGTTAATTTCCCGACAGAGATACTGGGGAACACCGATACCTGTTATTTATTGTGAGAAATGTGGAATGGTTCCTGTGCCAGAGTCTCAACTTCCAGTTAAACTTCCAGAAAAGGTTAAATTTGGCAAGGGAAACCCGCTAGAAACAAATAAAGCATTTGTAAATGTTAAGTGCCCTAAATGCAAAGGCAAAGCCAGAAGGGAAACTGATACAATGGATACTTTTTTTGATTCTTCTTGGTATTTTTTAAGATATGAAGATAATAAAAATAAGAAACAAGCGTTTGACAAGAAGAAAGTTGATTACTGGATGCCTATTGATCAGTATATTGGCGGGGCTGAACATGCTGTAATGCATTTAATTTATGCAAGATTTTTTACAAAAGCTTTGAGAGATTTAGGTTTTTTCATAAATAAAGATAAAATGGATGAACCTTTTATGAAATTATTTAATCAGGGCATGCTGCACGGAAATGATGGGAATAAAATGTCAAAATCACTGGGCAATGTTATTAATCCTATTGAGATGATTGATAAATATGGATCTGATTCTTTAAGATTGGCTTTAATGTCCTTTGCCTCTTCTGATAAAGATACTAATTGGGATGAAAAAGTTTTGATTGGAAGTTATAAATTTATGAATAAGATTCAAGATTTATTCAAAAAAATAAGTAAAGGAAAATCTTCTCCAAGAATGGAAAGCAAGATAAACAAGACAGTTAAAGAAATTTCAGAAGAGATAAAAGATTTTAGATATAATATAGCTATAATTAAATTAAGAAGTTTATTTGAAATGATTGAGCAGGAACAAGAAGTAGCAAAGAAAGATTTGGAGAGTTTTTTGAAAATGTTAAGCGTTTTTGCTCCACATATATCTGAAGAATTGTGGCATAAAATGGGAAATAAGGATTTTATAAGCCTAGCAGAATGGCCAAAGGTTGATGAAACGAAAATTGACTTGAAACTTGAACAGCAGGAAGAGAATTTGGAAAAAACTGTTTCAGATATTGTCAATATTTTAAGAATAATTAAAGAGAAACAAGGGAAAGATGCTGAGAAAGTTTATTTGTATGTTATTCCTAATGAGAAAAGTAGTTACAATGAAGGGATTTTAAGCAAAAGGCTAAATAAAGAAGTTAAAGTTTTTGCAGTTAATGACAAAAATAAATATGACCCTGAAAATAAAGCAGGTAAGGCAAAGCCTGGAAGGCCTGCGATTTATATAGAATAATAAATAATATCTCTGACATTTTTGAAAATACTGCAATAACTTATATGGCTTATACAATGGATTATGCGAGTTTAATTGATTAATTTAAAATATTAGTGGCTTACTCTAATAAATTAGGTAAAGGTATGGCGTGTTTAGCTTAAATTTATTTTAAAGAGACTATATTTTTATACTTTTTTAGTTTCAGAAAGTATTTAAATCAAAAAATTCTTTTGATTTTATGAAAAAATTAAGCAAAAAAGAGATGTATTCAGTAATTATTGCGGTTGTTTTAATAGTTGGAAGCGTGTTTTATATAATTAATAAGGCAAACAGCAATGAAGCTCTAGATGCTATTGCCTTTTTTGATAAATTAAAGAAATATGAGCCTGGTATTCGGGCTGAAAATACTTCTAAAGTCATTTTTTTTAATGTTGAAGCAAAGAATATTAAAATAGGAGAAGGCAAAATTCAGATTTTTGAATATCCTTCTGCTGAGGAAATGGAGAAGGAGGCATCAAGAATTTCTGATGATGGCTATCAGGTTAAGAATGTTATGATAAACTGGATAAAGCCCCCCCATTTTTATAAAAAGGACAGCCTTCTTATTGTTTATTTGGGAGAAAATAGGAGCATTATGGATGAGTTAGAGAAAATTGTTGGAAAGCAGTTTAAGGGAAAATAGGTTATTAGAAAAATATAAAAACTTAACAATTGTTAAATTATATGGAAAAGAGGCCAAATAGAAAGATTTTCTTTAATCTTGTTGGTATGCTTTTTGCACTGCTTTTTATCTTTCATTTAAATGTTGTTATATTTTTAGTTTCTATTAAAGTCGGGTATTTTGAGGTTCCATTATGGTGGTCTTATGTTGCGATGGTTATTCATTTTGCCTTTTCATATGTTTCTTTTATGCATGCCAGGGAAGAAAATAAGATTTAAATATAAGCTATTACTTAATCTTATATAAAATGTCTAAAGAAATAGGCAAGATAACTCACTATTTTGACAATATTGGAGTTGCTGTAATTAAGATAAGTGGTAGCTTGAAAGTTGGAGATACAATCTATGTACAAGGAGCTACAACTGATTTTACCCAAGAGATAGATAGCATGCAGGTCAATCACAAGCCAATACAAACCGCAAAAAAAGGCGATGATGCTGGTATGAAAGTCAGCGAGAGAGTAAGGCCAAATGACAAGGTTTTCTTGGTTGATGAATAAATAGTGGGAAGTAAGTTATTATAAGAAAAATAATCAATAGCTCTAGCGTAAAAAGCAGGTAAAGATATTGCAGTATTTTCAAAATTATCTTGAATTAATGCAACCCTAAATTGTTCCTTGCGGAAAATTTAAACTAATTTAGAGCTGATTAAGTTAGTTTATATCAGGGTCATTTTAATTTTCTCAACATTTTTATATTTCAGTGTATTTGTTTTATTATGCAAAAACAAGCTCTTTTAGCTAGTTTGAAAAAACAAGGGTTTAGTAAAAGAATAATTGAAGCCTTTAAAAAAATAAAGAGAGAGGAGTTTATTCCTGAAGAATTTAAAAAATATGCTTATGAAGATATGCCCCTAAGTATTGGTTATGGGCAGACAATTTCCCAGCCGTTTACAATTGCTTTCATGTTGAACCTATTAGAGTTAGATAAATTAACCAAAAATAATAAAATAAAAATTCTTGAAATTGGAAGCGGAAGCGGCTATGTTTTAGCATTAATTAATAAAATTTCAAAAAATTCTGAGATTTACGGAATTGAAAGAATTAAAGAGATTGTTGAAAAGTCTCAGGAAATATTAAAGGAGCATGAAAACATAAAAATTTTTAATAGAAATGGGGCTAATGGTCTAACAGATAGGGCTGGATTTGACAGAATTTTAATAAGTGCTGCCTGTCCTAGGATTCCTAATCATTTATTTGGACAATTGAATAATGATGGAGTTATGGTTGCAAGTGTCCGAAACTCGGTTTTTCAGTTTAAGAAACAAAATAATAGTATAATTGCAAAAGAGTTTTTTGGTTTTGTGTTTGTGCCTTTGGTTGAGGATTAAGTTTAAATACATAATCACTTAGATAGAATTATGCCAAATGAAAGATTAATGAGAGAAGTTATAGAAATTTCTAAGATGATTAAATCTACTCCACAAACAGAAGAGAAAGAAATTCGCGAATATCATTCAAAAATTATTGAAAGATTAGATAGCGGGGTTATAATAACTGTTCCTAGTTTAGAACACAGGAATTTTCATCAGGAAATGTGGCTTTATGCATTTATGATTTATAATGATTATCAAAATTATCAGACGGCATTTCTTCATTTTTTCAGTGAAGAAGGAAAGGATAATAAAGGAGAATTTGGCTCTCAAAGAATGAGATTTAATACATGGTATGATAAAAATTATATTAGGTCCCATCTTGATGAATTAAAAAATAGATATGAATGGGCAAAAAATGTTGATGAAGCAATAGAGCAGGAAGTTGATGATGTTTTTCATAAATCCATTGATGATGTGGCTGTTGAAATATAACTTATAGAATATTCTAATCTCTAAATAATAATTAATAAAAATCAGAAACTTTCACATTTAAATTAGGTAAAGATGTGGCATGATTTCAGAACGATTTTTGAAAGTAATGCAATATAAAATTTTTCTATGTGAAAAATTTTGCATGATTTATAATTGATTAAGTTAATTTTAGATTAATGAGGTGTTTAATAACTCATAATTTATATCCATTCCTCAATTTCTTTTGCCCTTAAATCTTTAGAATTATAAAGCTCTTCAACTTCTTGCGAGATATCCAAAACGGCCTTTATATCCTGAATTTTAATCATTGTTTCATAGTGTGTTTTAAATCCACTATAAGTAAAATTAACAGAGCCGAGAAAAGCCAGTGCATTATCTATTACATAAATTTTAGAATGAATAAGCTCTGTGCTCCATGGCTTTTCTCCAGATTTTGAATCAAATACTTTTATTCGGAATATAGGAGTATATTCTGTCCTTTTAATTTCCAGGGCATGATAATAAATTAAACTTATGATGCTAAAAAATAAAATAATAATAGATGGATTAAAAAAAATACTAAATATTACAGAGTTTATTAAAGTAAAAAGAGATATGATTAATAATATTATTGAATAAGTTATTCCATTTTTTCTTTTTTTCTCCAATGTCAAATCTATTGTTTCGTTTTTTATAACTAAATCAGAAGCGCTAAAGTCAGAATACTTTTTATTTTCAGCTATATTATCGCTGGTTATAAGAGTTATCTTCCTGCCTTTTTTATGAAGATGTATAAGCTCTTTTACATAGTTTCCTGAGAGATATGGAGAAACAATTTTTACAGAACTTTTTGCACTTTTTATCTCCTTTATTATTTCATCTCCAGCATATTTGCCTATGTAAATAGCATCATTTTTGCTGAAGGTTTTCATTTTTATTCAACTATTGCTTTGATACGTCTAATGCCTGCTGCAACACTTTCTTCCTTGATTATTTTAAAATGGCCAATTTCGCTTGTGTTATTGACATGGGGTCCTGTGCAGATTTCCTTGCTGAAGCTGCCAACTGTATAAACGCTTACAATACTTGGGTATTTTGCGCCGAATTCTGCTTGAGCGCCAGAATTCAGGGCTTTGTTTAGTGGCATTTCTTCCTTAGTTACTTTTAACTTTGCTTTTATTTTTTTGTTAACTAAAGATTCAATTTCTTTTATTTCTTCATTAGTTAATTTGCGGGGAAAATTAAAATCAAATCTCAGTCTTTCGGGAGTGATATTAGAGCCTTTTTGCTTGATATTTTTATCTTTTAAGACAATTCTTAATGCTTCGTTTAGCAAATGAGTTGCAGTATGCAGTTTTTTTGTTGTTTCTGAGTTATCTGCCAAGCCTGATTTAAACATTCCTGCAGATGCTGTTCTTGAAAGTTCCTGATGCTTGGCAAATTCAGAATTATATTCCTTTAAGTTTACATTAAGCTTTTTTTCTTTTGCCAGCTCTTGAGTCATTTCAATTGGAAATCCGTAGCTTTGGAATAATAAGAAAGCATCTTTTCCAGAAATTTCTTTTTTTGATTTTTCTAAGTTTTTAGATATCTCATCAAATTTTCTAATTCCCTGCTCAAGAGTTTGATTAAATCTTGTTTCTTCCTGTTCCAATTCATTAAGAATTATTTTCTCATTTCTTTTTAATTCAGAATAATCTTGGTAAATTGGAATTACTGATTTTGCTATTTTTGAAGTAAAATTTTCTTTTATGCCAAGAAGCTTTCCGTAACGAATTGCTCTTCTAATTAATCTTCGTAAAACATAACCTTGCTCTGTGTTGGTTGGTTTTATTCCGTGATCATCGCCAAGTATGAAGACTGAAGCTCTTATATGGTCCGCAATTATTCTCATTGCTTTTTTATTTTTTTCTTCAGAATAAGATTTATGCGAGATTTTTTCAATTTCTTTTATAATTGGCTGAAATATGCTTGTTTCATAATTATCATTCAAGCCATTTAATACTGCAAGTGTTCTTTCAACACCTCCTCCAAAATCAATATTCTTTTGTTTTGCTAATACATATTCTCCATTATTTTCTTCTACATATTGCATGATTACATCATTTCCTATTTCTACCCATCTTTTATCATCTACATCAAATTTTTTTGGTGGTTTTTCTTCTGTTGACCAATAAAACATCTCTGTACATGGGCCACACGGGCCTGTTTGTCCTGCAGGACCCCACCAGTTATTATTACTATCTTTAATCCCTCCTTTTAAAAATGCAATTCTTTCTTTTGGAATTCCTAGAGATACCCATATATTTGTACATTCGCTATCTTTTGGTATTTTAGGATACTCTTTATCTCCATCAAAGACACTTACTGCATACTTTTCTTTTTTAATCCCAAGTATTTTATTATGAAACTCAAATGTTAGTTTTATTGCCTTTTCTTTGAAATAATCTCCCAGAGACCAATTTCCTAACATTTCAAAAAATGTGTGATGGATTGCATCTCCAACTTCATCAATATCCTGCGTTCTTATGCATTTTTGAACATCTACAAGCCTTTTTCCTAATGGATGTTTTTGTCCGAGCAGAAATGGAACAAGAGGATGCATTCCTGCTGTTGTAAATAAAACAGTTGGATCATTTTCAGGTATTAATGAAGAGCTTGGAATGATTTTATGATTCTTGGATTTAAAGAAATCCAAATATAACTGGATAAGTTGCTGTCGGGTTTTAATATGGTTAACGGACATAGAAATAGCAGGAAGAGTATGTTTAAAAAAGTTGTTAAGTTACTATGAAAAAAGAAGCGAAAAGCTTATAATTGCTGGATATATATAAAGAATATGGAAACTGAAGAAGTAACTATATCAAGGGAAGAGTATGAGAGACTTAATAAGATAAGGCAGGTTGATCAGGAATTGCTTCAAGATATAGCTAGAGGCATAAAAGATATTTTACAAGGAAAAGTGAAGGAAATTTAAAGTTCCTTAATTCTCTTTTCTAATTCTTCTTTATATACTTCTAAATTAGATTTAATTAAGTCTATTTCATGTTGTTGGGCTTTTTTATTAGTAATAGTTATCAAAAATACACTTTGATGTTCTTCATATACTAAAAATATAACTCTTTTTCCATCAAATTTTTTTTCTCTGAAAAATTTGTATCCTAAAGGTCTTCCATTATATGGTTCAATTTTAAGAGATTGTTCAAATTTAATAATTCTTTCTTGTTCTGATTTATCAAGTTTTTCTAATTTCTTTTCATACCATTCTGAACGAAAAACTCTATACATAGAACTCTTAGGAATAGGTGATTTAAAAGATTTGTCTAAATAAACAATGGGGGTTATGGAGAAAATTCAAGCAATATAACTGAGGTTAAACCTAATACAATTCCCATTATCTGCCAGATAGATAAAGTTTCCTTAAAATAAAACCAACTTACAATAGCAAGTATTACAACATTAAATATCACAAAAATTACTGACGCCACTGCTATATTTTTATATTTAAAGCTTTGAGCAAGAAAATTTAATCCTATCAGCTAAATTCCAATCCCTGATATATAAATATAAATTGAGTTAGTTATAACCCATTTTTTCATTATAATATCTTCAATTGTGAGAATTATTCCCCCTATTAGTAAAAGAATTATTGAAATGTAGTTCATAATTATGCTAAAGAACTATAATTATTAAACTTTTTCTAGAATGGTTTTAACTCAACTGGCTTAACTTATTTCTTATATCCCGCAATTCGTTTTCAATTGAAGAAGCTCTTTCACTTTGCTTTCTATTTTCATAGCCTCTTCCATATACTTTTACCTTCTTTATAGAAATATGTTTTTTCATTTCCTTTGTTTGTGGCAAATGAGTGTTAAGCCTGATTATTCCGTCTTTTATACTTTTTAAGTTATTTTTTAACTTTAATTTCAACATCATCTCTTTTTTTCTTAAATCCTTATAATTATCAATGCTATTCATTGTATTAAGCAGATTTATCTGAGTTTCAAGAATATGCTTTTTTGCAAATAAGGCATCTTGATATTCAATTTTTGAGTAAACAGAATTTTCCATTATAGACTTTTTGTTTTATTAAATATTTTTAAATAATTCTCTGTCAACTTGATCTAGACGCGCTTTAATTGTTTGGATTTCTCTTTCCCAGTCGTCTAATTCACGTTCTTCCTTTGATTTTATTTCCTTTATGTTCCTTAAAAGAGATTCAATTTCACCAACCCTTAATCTTATTTCATTAAATGTTGAAAGAGTGCTTTCGTATTTATCCAGTTTTATGAATAACGGCTCTGCTTTTTTTGTTCTTGATTCCTGAAAATTCTGGAAATCAGAATTTTTTGGTCTTATTTGCGGATAATCTGATATCTCAAGAGTTCTTGATCCTTGCATTCTCTTGAAGTTTGGAATTTCCTGAACCCTTGGTTTTTGCAAATGTTCTGAAGGCAAATACATCTCAGCCTCATTTTCTTCACTATTTCTTCCCGAAACAGCTCCTTTTATCATATCCTGATTAATTCTCTGACCAATATTTGATGACGGAAGTGACGGCAAAGTGAAATTAGGCTCTTCTTCCGGCTCTTTTTTTATTTCTGGCAGCCGTGGAGCATTTGGAAGAGGAGGCAATTTTGGAAGTTCCGGAATCTTATTCTCTTTTATATTCTTATTTTTACTGAAAAAACCCATATACTTAATCCCGAGATTTTATATTTATATGTTTAGGTAAACTTTTAAATAGTAACAGTATTTGCAAAACCTAAAATAGAAAACTATATTAATAACATTTTGTGTTAAAAAATATGAAGATAGAATTTCTTAGAGATATTGCGGCTATGGTTGCTGGCAAGAATGCTGGGCAGATAGTTGACCTGCTTTCAGACAAAAAAAATGTTAATGAGTTTATAATTGCAAAAAAGCTGGGATTAACTATTAATCAGGCTAGAAATATTTTATATAAGCTTTCAGATGAAGGATTAGTTTCTTTTATAAGAAAAAAAGACAGGAAAAAAGGATGGTATACTTATTTCTGGACTTTTAATACTGATAAAGCCTTAATCTTATTGCAAAAACATATATCAAAGGAAATAGAACAACTTGAATATCAATTAAAAAGCAGGGAGCAAAAGAGATTTTATATCTGCAAAACATGCAATACAGAAGTAACTGAAGAAACTGCCCTGCTCCATAACTTTATCTGCCCAGAATGCGGAGAGGTATATGAATTGAACGACAATAAAAAAGCAATTAGCGAGATAAATTCTTCTATAAATCGTCTTAGAAGGCAATTAGAGGAAATAAACAAGGAAGTAAGGATTATTGAAGATAAAAAAACTAAGAAGATGGAAAGTGACAGAAAGAAAATTGAAAAGGAGAAATTGGAAAAAAGAAGAAAATCTCAATTAGAGAGAAAGAAAGCCAGAGATAAACTTGCGAAGCCTAAAATTAAGAAATTTAAGAAATCTTCAAAAAAGAAAAAAAAGGTTTCCAAGAAAATTAAGAAGAATAAGCCTTTTAAGAACAAAAGGCTTCCAAAAACAACTTTTGTAAAAGTTGCAAAACAAAAAGCAGAAAAACGCAAGAAAAAGAAATTTTAAATGGAAAGAGAATTAAGAAATTATACGAAAAAGAATTTAAGAAGAGGTATTTTTAGCTTATTATTCAATAACCTAAGCATTACAGCCTGGCTTATACTGATTAATGTTTTATTTTTTGTGGTTTTTTATATTCTTTATCTGATTAATCCGCTCTATATGGATTATGTTGCTTTGAAACCTAGCTTGATTATACAAGGAAAGTATTTGTGGACGTTTTTAACAAGCATGTTTATGCATGCCGGACCATTGCATTTATTTGTCAATATGTTTGTCTTATTTTCCCTTGGAAGCTTTTGCGAGAAAATAATAGGAAAAAAGAGGTATTTATGGTTTTATTTAATTTCTGGACTGGTTGCATCAGCGTTTTTTGTTATTTTTGCAGTGTTTTTTGGAAATACTCTATTAGGCAGTAAAATTTTTGGGAGTGTAGATATTTCTGCAGTTGGAGCTAGCGGAGCAATATTTGCAATTGCAGGATTATTTGTTATCCTAACTCCTAAGCTAAAATTTTCAATAATATTCCTTCCATTTTTCTCGCTTCCTGCTTATATAATGATTCCTTTAGTTTTATTTGCAACATGGCTTGTCAGTGCTGGAACCGGATTTCCGATAGGAAATACAGCCCATTTTGGCGGTTTTTTATCGGGAATTGTTTATGGAGTTTATTTAAGAAATAAGTATAAAAAGAAAGTTGTAATGTTAAATAGGATGATACACTGATAAGAGCAACCAATGGTTTACCCTTATTAACCTTTCCTTTTAATAGCCAAGTTTTACCATTATTCCCTATAAAGATAATTTAAATAATTAATATTTAGTAACTTAAGATATAAAAATTAGGTAAAGATGTAGTGTGATTTCAGAATATTTTTGAAAATACTATAATATAAAATTTCTTATTAGAGAGAAATTTTGCATAATTTAAATTAGGTATAAAGTGATTATTATTTTATTAATAACATTAGTTTTATTAACCTTAAATAATTAAAATAATTAAAAATGGCAAAAAAAAGAAAATTAAATAATTTCAAATTTAATGTAAAAAATACTTTTTTTATCTCTTTAATAGTTATTGGTTTTGCTTTATTAATTTTAAATATGGCACTTGAGGCTATTTATTTTAAATTGATTGGGTTTTTACTGGCTTACCTTGGCGGATTGTTTTATTTTCTTTTTAATGAAAAAGGAAATTACAAGAAATCTTGGAGATTTTTAAAGGAATCTAAGAATTATGTTCTTTTTACAGTTGTTTTGTTTCTTGGTTTTATGATTATTGGTTTTTTATACCAGCCAAATTCTTTAATTGAGGCTATAAAGAGTATTATTCAGGAATTGCTTGAAAAAACTAAAGACCTTAATTTTCTTGAAATGTTATGGTTTATTTTCAATAATAATGCTTCAGTTTCATTTTTTTCAATTATACTTGGATTCTTTTTTAGTATTTTTCCTGCTGTGAGCATTGCATTTAATGGATATGTTATTGGTTTTATTCTTGAGAGATCTGTTTTAGCTGATGGATTAGGGGTTTTATGGAAATTAGCGCCTCATGGAATATTTGAATTGCCTGCAATTTTTATCTCAATTGCCCTTGGCATTAAGTTTGGGACTTTTATCTTCAGTAAATCTCCAGACAAAACATTTAAATTTTATCTAAAGAATTCAATGAGGATTTTTGTGTTTGTTGTTGTTCCTTTATTGATAATTGCTGCAGTTATTGAGACTGGCTTGATTTTTCTGGTGGAATAAGGAATTATTTTGTTTCCAATATATTTATTAACTTAATTTTGTATTTATAAGCAATATATAAGGGGTAAAATATGCAAAGAAAATTGAAGTTAATTATGCTTATTTCTATATCTTTGGTTATTATTTTTGCTAGTTTAATAAATTTAATCTCTTTTTCAGAAAATACTTTTTTATCACCTTCTCCTTTATCAGCGCCAGTTCCATCTTCAGTTGGTTCATGCCCAGGTTATGCAGAAATATTCAATGACAAATCAAAAAATCTTCCAATTAATTCTGAAAAAATAGAATTGTCGTTTAGTAAAGATGCTATTACGAGACAGAGAGTATTTCAACTTACTAAAGAACTTTATAATCTTAGTTCTTCAAAAACAAAATCAAATAATGCCAAAGCGCTTGAAACAAAAGCGATAGAAAGAAAACAAGAAATGTTAAAATTAGCAGAAGAAAATCCTGCTCAATTTCTTTCTTTGTCAATTTCAAATGTTCGACAAAAGACTTTGCCAAAAAGTATAGATTCTTATTTGGAAAAACAGATTAGTAAGGAAGGTTATCTTGAAATTTTGGAAAAACCACATATTGATCCTGAAGGAAAAAATCTGCCTGTTGAAGGTGATGCTTTCGAATATTTTTTGAAGTCTGGAGATAAAAAATATACTTTAAAGTTTGCAGATGGTTCTCAGCCACCAGTTTCTGGTGGAGCAATTATTAAAGTTAATGGAGTTGCTCTCGATAATTATCTTGTAACTTCGAGTGCAAGAACTAAAGCGTTTACAATAACCAAAAGTGTCGATACTGCTAAAAACCTTGGTGTTCAGAGAATTGCCATTATTATTACAAAAGCGCCAGGAGAACCCAATCTTCTGTTACCATTCCTACAACAGAATATGCAAAAAACTAATGAATATTATAAAGAAATCAGTTATAATCAAGTTAATCTCGAATGGGATGTTTATGGTCCATATGAAACCGATAGTGATGATCCTAGAGAAATAATTAAAACAACAGACCAATTTATTGATTTTACAGATTATAATAGAATAATTATTATTAGGAGAAGTATTTCATGTAATCCTTTATTAGGGGGTTGTGGTATTGTTGGGAGATCTTCTTATGAGACAGAAGATGGTCAAGTTAGTTTTTCTATTAGCTGGTTAAATTCAAATAATTTCCTTCTACCTAATTTATGGATGGTAATAGCTCATGAACTCGGGCATAATTTTGGGACTTATCATGCAAATCTTCTTGATTGTAATGGAAAATCTATTGACAAATTAAGTAATTGTAATAGTTTAGAGTATAGAGATATTTTTGATATAATGGGTGGAGAGAGTAGCGAGGGACTTATTGCCAATGTTATTCAGGTTTTATTAGGTTATGGGAGTCATATGAATGCTCCCCATAAGGAAACTGTTGGATGGATTGTTGATACGGGGGTTTATGATAGAATTAATACCATAACTAATAACGGGCAATACGAGTTATACCCTCTTGAACGGTTTGCTAACAAAGGAGCTATGGTTCTAAAAATCCCAAAAAAAATTGACGAGAATAATATTCCTCATGATTTTTATTATTTAGAATATAGGAGACCAATAGGTTTTGATGAGCAAGTTGTTAAGTTAACTCAACAAAATAATGGTCCCCAATTAAGACTTATAGGTTATATGCCTGGTGGTGGAGGCGGAGGAGATACCCATTTAATTGATATGACTCCTGAAAATTACCCTTATAATGATGGGATAGCTCCAGGCCAGACATTTGCTGATCCTTTAACAAATGTTAAAATTAAAACGATAAGTGCTGATTCACAGAAAGCGGTTGTTGATATAACTTTAAGTGATAAAAAATGCATAAGGAGACAGCCTACTTTAAGAATAATACCCTCTAGTGTTTCAGGGCATAATGGAGAAACTTTTTTTTATAATTTTGAACTAATTAATAATGATGAATCTATATGCAGTGATAGGCAAATATATTTTAATTCTAATAATATTGATCCACCGTATATTTCTTTAAACAGAGAAGATAATGGATATCTTTCAGATAGTAAAGAATATCCTACAACTTTCTCATCTGGAGAGATAATTAGGGGGCGTATTTCACTAGGCTCTTTATATGTTTATAATCCTCCTTCACCAACTTATTCATTACCTATAGAAATAGTTGATGTCAACACAGGCGTTATAGCTTTGAAACATCTGAATTTTAGGATTTCTAATATAGATTATTCTTCTCTTAATTTAAAAAATGAAATAGCAGAGAGATTTTTTTATGATTGGTGGTATGGGAATGGATATTATATTCTTAAAAATACTGGCAGGATTGATAGAAGAGGATATACTCCATTTACATCGACTAATGGCCCTTACAATCTTAATAATACTAATTTAATGGGCCTTTATCCGCCAAAGAAAATAGTCTCAGGTATTTGGCAGCCATTATTATGGTCTGATTCAATTATATCTATAGATAATTTTGGTAATCTGTATGAAACTGGGGAACATTCTAGAATTTTTACTATGTCTGAAATTTCCAAAATTTCTCCAGTATTTTCATGCGATATTGTTAGAGATATTAAAATCCAGAGAAGCTGGAAAACTTTTTCTCCTTTAATGCTTGATGCTTATGGAACTGTTTACAACCGAAAGGATAATGTAATTAATCCTTTTAGTGATTGCAGAACTTGGGATGGAAAAACTGATGTTTATCGTCCTGGACAAAAACATGCAATAATGTTTGAAACTTGGAAGGCTATATTAAATCCTGATAATCCTGAATGGGAATATGAAACAACGGGTTATTATATTCTAAGCAAAGATGGAACAATTTATGCTTGCGGCGATGCGAAGGTAGAGTATACTAAATTAAATCGTAAATTGCCACGCGGTTTTGGTAGTGGTTCGAGATATGCGGTTTCATTTGCTCTTGATCAAGAAAAAGGAATTGTGATGTTAGATTCTCTTGGTGGAATTTATACTTCTGGATTAATCTATTATTATGGACAACCAATAATCGGAAGGAATAATTTTGCAAAAGATATTAAATTTATTCCAAAACCAGTATGGATAGAAAATATTTCTAACTGGAAAATGGAATACTCTGGATATGGTATACTTACAGATAAAGGAAAAATTTATGAATGTAAATCTGATAGCAATAATCGGTGTGTGTTAAGAGAAGGTTATTAACACATACAATTTTAATTACTAACTAAACCATTGGCTTAATCTTTTTTGTTTGCCATAGTCCGCTAAGATTTTTGAGCGTTGCGTGTATAGAGAAGCTGGAATGGTTAATCTTGTTTGAATGTGATTTATTGCTTCCTGGATTGTTTGGAATTTTTCTGGTTGTTTTTGAAAAACTGCTCTTGATAGTTCTCTTAGAATTCCAACGCCTAAGGGAGAAGTATAAGAAGGCTTGACCTCTCTGAAAAATATACAAGAGCATTGCTTTTTTTGACTTAGCAAATATTCACAAAGAGCAAGACGATTTACATAATAAGCTCCTGTAACATCTTTTGCATATGTTTTTCTTCCGTAAAATCCTTCGTAATCCTGCCAGATACCCAGATTATTTTTATCCAGGTTTTTTGATGCAATTTCAATTACTTCAAATTCAAATTTGTTCGGCAATAATAAGATTTCATAGTGGTTGCCCAGGTATTCCCCATGGAATACTAGGATGTCATTCAGTTCATTAAACTCTCTGATTTTTTTCAGCATGTCTTTTGATAAAGTATCATCTGTTGCTGTAATTGCCCAGCGTGTTGGAACCATTTTCCTGTTGCTTTTCAGGCCTAAAAGCCCTGCTGAAAGGATTTTTGTTATATTGCTTATTTCTATTTGGTTCTTATATAATATTTTTATTGCATCACTTGCTTTTAGCCTTTCATCTCCGGTTGTGTAATCAACTTTTGCATGGATTTTTGGATTTTCCTGCAATTTAATTGATTTAAGCGGAGCCGGGTTTCCTATTATTGGAACAGAGGGTTCTTTTATAATTGAAAATCTTGGGGCTTTATGCAATGAGAATTCTGCGCTTAGAGATTTGCTTGACATTGCAACCTGGTTTAATGCTGAAACCATTTTATTATTATGGGGAGTTTTTACATTTGTTTTAAATCTGGAATAAATTAACCTTTGCCTGTAATCTAAAATTTCCTGAATAGAAGCCTGTTTTTTAAACCATGCTTCTGGAGAACTAAAAGATTCTGTATCTCCGTGTTCTATAGGAGAAAGTATTCCTGTGTAGACCCTTGGATAATCCTTTCTTCCAACAAATATTTCAGGAGGAGTGCTTCCCGAGAATTGTTTTTTTGAGCTGAGCGCAAGTTTTTCTGAAAATTTCTTGAATTCTCTAGCTAGATCATTATAATTAGGCATAACCAAAATAAAAAAGACAGAATATTAATAGATTTGTGTGATAGACATAAACACATAAACATATAGCTTATAATTGATAGTTTAATTAAATACTAGTAACTTTCTCATTAAGATTATGTAAAGATATAGCATGATTTCAGAATGATTTTAAAAATATTGCAATAATTTTACATGATTTTTAAGTTAAATATACTAATTTTTATAGGTAAATAGCTTTAACTTGATAGGGTTGTAGTAATAATAAATATCGTTTAACCTTTTAAATCACTAAGACCTAATAGCAGGAATAAAAGGCCTACAAAGAAAACTCCCCAGAAAACTCCACCCTTTAAGACTGTCCAAGCTGCTGCCTTAAAGTCCCAAAAAGCCCCGAACCATTGTTCAGAATACCATCCTATAATTATTGCTCCAAGCAATAATATTAATCCGGCTAATATCTCAATCCATTTATTCATTGTAATTTTTTAATGTTTTTTGCATTTAAAAATTTATTGATGGTGGGAGCTATAGGTTTTTGTGCTACTTTTATCAAGTAAAAAATTATTTTTTTATTCAAGACTTCAATATGATTTGAAGTCTTCAAACTATTTATAAACATGTTTTTTCTATAAGATTCATAATAAATCGCAATTGATAAGCAAATCAATAACTAAAATGAACCAAAAAGCAAAAAGCATTTACATTGCAATGTTGGCAACTGCTTCAATAATTGTAATTCTATCTATATTGTCTATTCTTTATCTTGGTTTTAAACCAGAGCCAGGAGAAGGAATAGTTAGCGGGGCAAAGAAATTTAATTCTTATAGCGAGCTAGTTAGCTTTATTAATTCAAGCTCAAGTTATGGTGGAAGGTATTATACAGATAGTTTTTCTGTGAGCAAAGCCACTGCTGTTACTGGAGCGGCAAGCGAGGATAGTGGCGGAGGAGCAAGGGATTATTCTAAAACAAATATACAAGTAGAGGGGGTTGATGAACCGGATATTGTTAAAAACGATGGCAAATATATTTATCTTGTTTCTGGAAATAAAGTTGTGATTATCGATGCTTATCCTGCAGAATCAATGAAAAATATAAGTGAAATAAATGTTAGCGGAAGCATACGCGACATATTTTTAAATGGTAATAAATTAATTGTTTTTTCTCAAGATTATGAATATATTCCTGCTGAATCATCTCCACCAGCAGGAGCGAGTTTAAAATCAATAAGGTGCATTGATTGCGGAGGTTATTCTCAGACAAGGACTATAATAAGTATTTATGACGTAAGTGATAAAGAGGATCCTGTTGTTGAAGATGAAATATCTGCTGATGGAAATTATCTTGATGCAAGAATGATTGGAGATTATGTTTACGTAATTTCTCAGAAATATGTTAATCAAAATGTAATCTTGCCGCAATATTCTATTAATGGTGTTGAGAAAACAATGCCTATAGATGATGTTTATTATTTTGATTATTTTGATTCAAATTATCAGTTCAGTTTGGTTAGCGCGATAAATATTAATAATGGAGATTTTGAGAGCAAGGCTTATTTAATAGGGAATTCGTATACTTTATATGTTTCTGAAGACAATGTTTATCTTACTGGAAGAAAAAGCTTTAGTTATGATGATTATTCAGACAGGTTTATTAGCGATGTTATTTTGAAGATTCTTCCTTCTTCTGAAAAGCAGAAGGTTCAGGAAATAATTGATTCAAATTTGCAAGGATATGAGAAACTTAAAAAAGCGAATAAGATAGTTGTAGATTACTCAAATTCTCTTACAGGAAAGGAAAAAGAGGATTTTGACAGAGAGTTAATGGAAAAAACACAAGCTTTTCAGGAAGTAATTTCCAAAGAGCTGGAAAAAACAGTTATACACATGGTTTCAATTAATAAAATGAACATTAATTATGGGGCAACTGGCGAAGTTCCTGGAAATGTGCTTAACCAATTTTCAATGGATGAGCATAACGGAAATTTCAGAATTGCGACAACAAGCGGCGAGGTTTGGAGAGGTAACAGCGCGAATAATATTTATGTTTTAGACGAAGATTTAAAAATAATCGGAAAAATAGAAGATATTGCTAAAGGAGAAAGAATTTATTCTGTAAGGTTTATTGGAGATAGAGGATATATGGTTACTTTTAAAAAAGTTGATCCTTTTTTTGTGATTGATTTAAAAAACCCTAGTGAGCCAAAAATTCTTGGTTATTTAAAAATTCCTGGGTATTCTGATTATTTGCATCCTTATGATGAAAATCATATTATCGGTATAGGAAAAGAAGCGATTGATGCGAGTGATGAAGAGAGAATGGGAAGGGATTTGGATTTTGCATGGTATCAAGGAGTTAAAGTTGCATTATTTGATGTTAGTGATGTTGAACATCCTGTTGAAAATGCAAAGTTTGTTATAGGAGACAGAGGAACTGATAGTTATGCGTTGCAGGATCACAAAGCATTTTTATTTGACAAGAAAAGAAATCTTCTTGTTTTGCCAATATTGCTTGCGGAAATAGATGAGACAAAATATTCTGGAGAGATTCCGACAAATGCTTATGGCGAATATGTCTGGCAAGGAGCTTATGCGCTTAATATAGATGAAAACAATATAAGTTTGAGAGGAAGAATAACCCATGCGGATAATGAAAGATCTTCAAGAAATTGGTGGAGCAATTTCAATGTTGAGAGGTCCTTATACATGGATAATGTTTTGTATACAATTTCAAGAGGAAAGGTTAAAGCAAATTCGCTTGATGATGTTAGAGAGGTGAATAGTTTAACTCTTTTTCAAGAGCAAGAACCTCCTGTAATATATTACACTAAATAAAATGAATAATAAATATATTATGCTTGATTTAGATGATCAAAGAATTGCGAACTTAGCAGATGTTATATCAAACAAAACTTCTAAAAAAATAATTGAGCATCTTGCTGATAAAGAGGCAAGCGAAACAGAGATAGCTACAGCATTGAAGCTTCCTGCAAATACTGTTAATTATAATATCAAGAAATTGCTTGAAGCTGGATTAATTGAAAAGACAAAAACTTATTTCTGGAGTGTTAAAGGCAAGAAAATACATTATTATAAAGTTGCGAATAAAAAAATAATAATTTCTCCGAAGCCGATAAAAACTATTGTTCCGGTTATTGCTGCCTTTGTTATTACAGGAATTGCTGCATTGGGAATTAAGATTTATACAAGCAATATCTTAAAAAGTTCTTCTGCAAGTGTTGAAAAATCTTTAGTTATGCAGGAGTATGCAGATGTAGGTCAGATAGCTGCAGCTTCTTCTGATACTGCAACTGCTAAGGTTGCTGAAATTGCAAGCCAGCTAACATATCTTTCTGAATTGTGGCTTTGGTTTTTGTTTGGTGGAATAACTGCTTTGATAATTTATTTAATAATTAAAAAGATAGTTGCAAGGTAATTTTTAAACAGCCTGAACTTTTGTTTTTCCTACATTAAGGTAGGAAAAGGTTTAAATACTAGGTATTACTAATTTAAAGATGATAATTAAACGAGAAATAGGAGAGAAAGGGCAGGTTGTTATACCTAAGGATATAAGAGAGTTGCTTGGATTAAGAAAGGGAATAAAGGTTATATTTGAAATAAAAGATGAAAAAGTTTTTTTAAGACCAGAGAGTGATCCAGAAGAATTTATTAAAGATTTTTTAAATGTTCCTAATAAAAGAAAAAATGGCTCTGTTAAAGAAATAAAGAGGTTGATTTTAGAAGAAAATGAAATATATTGATTCTAACATATTTATTTACCCCTTGCTTTATGATGATTCTAATTCAGAAAGGTGCAGAAAAATACTTTTTGACATTGCAAATGGAAAAATCAGGGCGTTTACTTCTGTTTTAACTTGGGATGAAATTGTTTATGTTTTAAAAAAGAAAAAAGGACATCAAATTGCTAATAAAGAGGGAGATAAATTTTTAAAATTTCCCAACCTTAAATTTTTAGAATCTGATTTTGATGTAATTATTCTAGCCCAAAAATTTATTGAAAAATATAATATCGCGCCAAGAGATGCAATTCATGCAGCAACTTCTTTTCTTAAAGTTAATTCTGAAGTAATTTCTTTAGATAGTGATTTTGATTTAATAAGGGAGATTAAAAGATTTAATCCTTGAATTATTTTCGATAGTTTTAATAATTAGTTTTAATTAATTATTTTATGAATAAAAAGAAGATGATGACTAGCCTAATTATTTCCCTTTCATTAATCATAATTGTTGCCAGTGTTGTTAATTTAAGTTTAAACTATCAAAGCGAACAAGAAGAAATATTATTATCACCAACTTTAACTAGATGTGTTGATAGCGATAATACTAATGCAAGAGACACTAGCGATTTAAGTTCTTTTAGTGCAAGTGATGTTAATTATAGAAATAAGATCTATAAAGATTTGAAAATAAGTTCTAAAAGAATAAGAGAGTATTATTGTATAAATAACAGATTAGCTTCGAAAATAATAACCTGTTCTAATGGAATTTATCAAGATAAAGATAAAAAAGCAAGTTGTTATATTCAGTATGATAAGGTTAAAGATATTAAAGTTAAGGCTATTAAACAAGATGAGGTTGGAGGAATATTTGGAACGGGTTTATTAAATGGAAAAGAAGTTTCTTTTAAAACATATAAAGATCAGTTTAAAGGGATAAAAATTGATAACTGCAATATTAATCTGCCAGAAGATATTGATAATAGCGGAGATGTTGATGCAGTTGATGTCCAGCTTGTAATTAATGGAGCTTTAGGTTTGCAGACTGGAGTTTGTTTAGATGTTGATAGCAATGGCGAGGTTGATGCTATTGATGTTCAGAAAGTTGTGAATGGGGCGTTAATGGTAAATTCTAATAAAGGAAGAATATTATTAATAGTAAAAAATTCTCTTTTACCACAATTACAATCGGATTTAGATATTTGGAAGCAAGATGTCAAAAATGAATATAGTTACGAAATTATACAAAAATCAATTTCTACAGAGACTCCTCAAAATATTAAAGATTTTATAAAGTCTCAGTATAATCATGGGAATTTAAGGGGAGTCTTATTTGTAGGGAATATTCCTACAAGCTATAGTGATCAATGTCTTGGAGGTTTATGCCCTTCTGATTTTTATTATAATGATTTAAATAACAATTGTTTTAGTATACCACGAACAACTAATCGGTGTAATAGTCATAATTGTAATGAAATTATTTATTATACTCCAATAGATCAAATTAAATGTTTTGATTTTATTGATAGGGTTCCGAATTTTTGGACTGCAAGACTTACAACGCCAAATAACAATGGAAATGATATTGCTGTACTTTCTTCTTATTTTAAAAGAAATCATGATTATAGAACTGGCAAGATATCTTACGATCATAAAATGTTAGCGTATTTACCTATTTTAGATAGTGACTTCTCTATAGAAGAAGATAAAATTATACGTCAATGGTTTCTTAATCAGGGATCTGAATTTGAGAAACTCAATTTCTATTCTGGTGAAGTAAATCTTATATCTAGGTCAGATCCAATTGAATATGGCTTGGTTTCAGATGTATATTCTGAAGAACTAAAAAAACCATATGAATATGTTTTTTATAATGGGCATGGCAGTCAAATTACTCAACAAGGAATGGTAAGTGATGAATTAATAACTATAAAACCAAAGCCTCTTTTTTATCTGTTTGCGTCTTGTTCTGTCGGGGATTTTACATACGAAGATTATCTTGCTGGAAATTATTTATTTGATGGAGAAGGTTTAGCAGTAATTGCTGCAACTGTTCCAGTTCTTGGAACTCCCGACTTTCCTGAAATATCATCCTTCTTACTTGATAATGGTTTTAATTTTGGATTTGTTTTCACATATATTTATGAATCTTCAATTTCACTACATTTTTTTGGTGATCCAACATTAAAGTTAACTAAAACAACAAATTTTGATATAGAAATAGAAAGTATTGATTTAGGGATAATACAAATCCCAAAAAATCAAAATGATTTTTATTATAAAGATTTTAATATTGTAATTAAAAATTTAGGTAATGAAAAAATAAATGTTTTAGTAGGTAATGTGGAGTTAATAACAGAACCGACTGATGTAAATATAGATCAATATTTTCAGTTTGATCCTACTCTTGCATTCTCAATTTCTATAGAACCTTGGCAGGAAAAGGCATTTCCATCAAAACTTTTAGTCCATGGTTCTTTTCAACCTGTTAAATTTAAGAGTAATTATCTTTATTATTCAAATGCTAAAAATTCTGTAGACCAATTTAATATAACTGGAGAGTTTGTATCTTAAAATAGTAATTACTATTTAATATTCAAGAAGGATATTGCTAAAGTAATTTAGATATATTTATTAAGCTCTTATTTTTTGAAATTTAATGCTGAGCAAAGAACAAATTGAAGAAATTAGAGAACACTTAAATAAAAGCCAGAACCCGGTTTTCTTTTTTGATAATGATTGTGATGGATTGATGGCATTTATTCTGCTTAGAAGGTATATTGGAAGAGGGAAGGGCGTTGCAATAAAATCCTTTCCAGAGCTGGATGAGAGTTATGTAAGAAAAATAGAAGAGTTTAATGCAGATTATGTTTTTATTTTAGACAAGCCACAGGTTTCAAAGGAATTTATAGATGAAGTTAAGCAAAAAAATCTTCCAATTGTTTGGATTGATCATCATGATGTAGATGTTAATTTGAATTATTTAAAGGATAAGAATGTAGATTATTACAATCCTGTTTTTTCAAAGCAAAAATCAGGAGAGCCTACAAGTTATATTGCATATAATATTGCCGGAAGCAAAAAAGATTTATGGCTGGCTTTAATAGGATGCGTGGCTGATAACTTTTTGCCTGAATTTTTAGGAGAAGTTATTAAGCAGTATCCTGAATTATTTAGCAAGAGTATAAATTCTGCATTTGAATTATTGTATGAAACCGAGTTTGGGAAGCTTGTCATGATGTTCAGTTTTGCATTGAAAGACAAGACAAGCAATGTTGTTTCAATGATTAATATACTTTTTACAGCTAATTCTCCATTTGATATTTTAAAAGAAGATGATAAAAATTTCAAAATAAGCAAAAGATACCAGCAAGTTAGTTCTGTTTATTCAAAATTATTGGAAAAAGCAAAAATGGTTGCACGTTCTCCAAGAAAAGTTATATTTTTTCAGTATGGTGGAGAGTTAAGCTTGAGCGCTGACTTGGCTAATGAATTAAGCTACAGGTTTCCTGGAAAAGTAATTATTGTTGCTTATATTAAGGGAGCTATTGCAAATGTTTCTGTGAGGGGAAAAGTAAATGTAAGAGAGATTACTTTGAAGGCAATAAACCAGATAGAAGGATCAACAGGCGGAGGGCATGAACATGCTACTGGAGCTAAATTAAAGGTTGAAGATCTTCCAAGGTTTAAGGAGTTTTTTGAGAAGGAAGTTGAGAGGAGAAGTTAGAAATTATTAAACTACTGATAATAACGCTTTAATTATTATAAATCCAATAATTATAATTATTGCTATTTTAATTATATCAAATACCATATCAACTGGATCACTTTTTATCGCCATTTTTGAATACTTTTCTTTGTAAATCTTTAATATTTAATCTTATATCATTAAGATCTTCAATTGTTTTAAACCTTTTGTTTAATTCTTCTATTTTTTCATTACTTTTTTCTAATTCTTGGTCAATTTCTCTAAACTTTTTATATGATATCCAAATAACTCCGGTTGTGGCTATAATTATTGTTATTATAATAGTAATATTTGATTTTTGCTGATCTTCTAAATTAAGCATATCTAATTGTAATGAGATAAAAGCTAGTAAAAGTGCACCTATTATTCCTATCAATATTAATAATATATCTTTTGATGTAATATTGTCCATAAAATTATAATTTTTTCTTAATTAATAAAAATATGTATTCTAGAAAATTGATTATCTCAGTAAGCCCTTGCAATGTAAACAACTTCCTCTGCTTTCTTGTTGCAGATAATGCACTTGCCTTTTGGAGATTCTTTTTTCAGGTTCTTTCCGCGAACCTGTGCGCCTATTTCTTTTTCAATTATCTCGGCGCAATGCTCTCCGGTTTTGGATATTGAACAGAAATCACATCTTGCAATTTTCCCAGATTCTATCACTTTTTTTATTTCTACCTTTGAGCCTACATTTATGATATTATTATCAAAAAGCTTATCTGCCTGTTTTATTAAATTTTTATCAATTTCATTTGAAGTTTTCTCTATGTATTTCAAAATATCCTTTTCCTTTATTTTTTCTTTTTTATCTATATCTCTCCTATAGATTGTTAATTCTTTGCTTTGAATTTCTTTTTTACCAACTTCTATTCTTAATGGAACTCCTTTCATTTCCCAATAATAGAATTTTTCCCCCGGTCTTTTGTCAGAAATATCTGTTTGTACTGAAATATTATTTTTAATTAATAAAAATTTTAGTTCATCTACTTTTTTTAAAACATCTTTATCAAGTGAGAATGGAACTATTATAACCTGTATTGGAGCAATTTTCCAAGGAAATTTTAAACCTTTATCATCACCATGAACTGCGATTATAGATGCGAATATTCTTGAAATTGCCGGTCCGTAACAAGTTATATAGACATATTTCTCTTTTTCATCTTTATCCTTAAATTTTACATCAAATGCTTTTGCAAATTCCTGCTCTAGTAAATGAGTTGAAGGCTGCTGAACAACTCGACCGTCTGGATTTAAAACATCAGCTGCATAAGTATATTTAGCTCCAGGAAATTTATCCCATTCTGGTCTTTGAAAAAATATAAATGGCAGTCCGTAAATGTCATGCAATACTTCTTTTGTTGTTTCCATATCTTCATGCACTTGATTCATAGCATCTTTTTCTGTTGCATGGGCACAGTGAGCTTCAATCCAATGAAATTCTCTACTTCTTAAGAAAGGACGTGTTGCTTTTGTTTCGTATCTGAACACATTAGCTCTTTGGTATGTTTTAAATGGCAAATCTTTATACGAATTAATCCATAATGCAAACATCTGGTAAAAAGCGGTCTCACTTGTCGGTCTTAAAGCCAGTTTATCTTCACCTTTTACAGCTTCAAGCCAGAAAACCTCTGGAGTAAATCCTTTTACATGATGAGATTCTTTCTTGAAATTCTTTTCTGGAATTACTGTTGGAAAATAATACGGCATGTGGCCTTTTTTTTGAAGAGTAGATTCCATGAAATGAAACATTTTTTCCATTGCTAAAACACTCCATGGCTGGAATACAATAAATCCCTTAACATTATATCTTATATCTGCTAGTTCTGCTTTTTTGATTATTTCAGTATACCATTCACTAAAATTTTTGTTTTTTTCTATATTAAAAGTTATTTTTTCTTTTTCCATTATACTATATTATATCTTTATTTGATTTAAAGGTTTTCAAAGGTTCAAATTGTTATACTTAAATTCTGCTCTGCAAATATTTTATTTATAGCCTCTTTTGCATAATTTGATTCCAATGCAAATCCTAAATTTTCAGCATTTTGAAGCTTAAAATTATTTACCCCTATAACTTTCCCTCTTTTATTTACTAGAGGGCCTCCGGAATTTCCCCTGTTTAATGGTACGTCTATTTGAAAATAAATTGGCTGATTATTCGGGCCAAGCCTGTTCACTGCGCTTATTATTCCTTCTGAAACAGAGAAAGATAATCCTAAAGGATTACCTAAGGCTATTGCTTTTTCACCAACCTGCACATCATCAGAATTATCAAATTCTAAGTAATCATAATTTCCCTGTATTTTTAGTATTGCAATATCCATATCGTTATCATAACCAATTAGCTGAGCCGGACGCCATGAGTCGCTTTCATAAGTTAAAACTCTTGCATATCTTCCTCCTGAAAGAACATGAGCATTTGTTATAACATAACCATTGTCACTTATTATAAATCCTGATCCTTGAGAAATATCTGTTCCAACACTTGCAACCCCTTTGATTACATCTTGTATAACTCCTGAAAAATCAGAACTTGTGTCTGCTTTTATCTCGCTTATCTGATTTGAAAGGCTTGCTTTTGTTGACATTAAATTATTTGTCACTTCCTGGATTTGCTGCTGGTTTGTTACTTGGTTATCAGTTATCTGCTTTTCTAAATCTGTTTTTGTGTCGTTTATTGTTAATTCAATGCTATTTTTTATTTCAATCATGTTTATAACTAAATATACTAATGAGGCAATTGTTATTATCTGCAGAATAATTGTGATTGAGGTTATTGTTATATGTAATTTTCCCATGATCAGATGTAATGAAAGTTAATTTATTAATGTTTTGATAGAGATAAGTATTTAAACTAAATCTCTCTTATATAACTTATGAAAGATAAATTAAGCAAGATAGCGTGGATTAAAGGAATTAGCTCTGCTTTTTTGTTTTTTTCAGTTATAGTGCTATTATCAAAAATGAATTCTGCTAAGTTATTCAGCTTGATTATGTTTGCCTTAGCATTAGTATTTTGGATTTATAGTTTAGTTTTAAATAAAAATTTATCCAAAAAAGAGCGTGAAGAAATAAAACAACAAAAATTAGCTATTCATAATCTTATTCTTGTTAAAGCAGGTTATGTTTTTGGAGCAGGGATAATTTTAATGTCTTTTTATGCATTTTTTTCTGGTAGAGATTCAAATGTCATTTATTTTACTTTTTTCATAGGTTTGTTTATTCTAGGATTGGCATACTTAATGGATAAAACATTAATACCTTACCTTATTAAAAATTCTTTAAAGAAACCTGGAAGTAATTTTAAGAAAAAATAAAAAATGGGCCTACTAGGATTCGAACCTAGATCATTCGGTCCGAAGCCGAATATTCTATCCATTAAACTATAGGTCCTTGATTCAAATAAGCATAATGCATATTTAAAAACTTGCTTGCTTTTTCTATTTTATGAAAAAGAGGCTTTTTAATTTTGGAGAAAAGAGGGGAGGCAAGAATTTTTTAGATGGAACATTTACTTTAACAGGAGCTATAATCGGGGCCGGGATACTGGGATTGCCATATGTATTTTCTAAATCAGGTTTTCTTATTGGAACTTTTTGGCTTGTTGTTCTTGGAATATTAATGCTGTTTATTCATTTGTATATGGGGGAAGTTATTCTAAGAACAAATGAATCTCATCAGTTAACAGGATATGCTGAAAAATATTTAGGAAAGTATGGGAAATGGGCGATGATTTTTGCAATGATTTTTGGAATTTACTCTGCTTTGATTGCTTATTTAATAGGGGAGGGGCAGAGCATTTCTTATATTGTTTTTGGAAGCGAGAAATATGCCGTTGTTTTTGCATTTTTATTCTGGCTTGTTATGACAATGCTTTTGCGAGAGGGTTTGAAAGGCCTGAAGAAAGTTGAGTCGTGGGGTGTATTTATTATTTTAGCCTTGATTATTGGAATTTTTATTTATTTTACTCCTCAAATAAACATTCAGAATTTGTCTTACAATAATGCAGGGTTATTTTTCTTTCCGCTTGGAACTGTTTTATTTGCACTTCTTGGATTTAGTTCTATACCTGAAGTTGGGAGGATAATGAAATATGATAAACAAAGGCTGAAAAAAGCGTTGATAATTGGCACAATAATACCAGTAATTGCTTATTTTCTTTTTACACTAGCTTTTGTTGGGGCTTTAGGTATGGAAATAAAAGAAGTTGCAACAATCTCTTCTGGAAAAGTTATTGCTTTTCTTGGTATTTTTACAATGCTGACAAGTTATTTTGTTCTGAGCTTTGCTTTGAAAGACATGTTTATAATTGATTTAAAATTTAAGAAGAAAAGTTCTTTTTGGCTTGTTTCTGTCCTGCCTTTGGCACTTTATATTTTAGTAAGTCTTTTTGATTTGCTTGATTTTAAAATGGTTCTTGGCATTGGCGGAGTTGTTGCTGGTGGGTTAACTGGAATTTTAATTCTTTTGATGAATTACAAGGCAAAGAAATACAGCGACAGAAATCCTGAATACTGGATTAAGAATAATTTTGTAATTATTTTTATTGTTTCTTTGCTGTTAATTCTGGCAATTATTATAGAATTGGGTTTGCTGGATAAGATTGTTGAGATGGTGAGATGATTTGCTGGATAAAATAGAAAGATTTATATATCAATTGATATATAACATATTATGGAGCAAGAAACAACAAATATTCTAGCAAGAAGCCCTACACTTGAGACTGTATTAATGGTAGAAAAAACCATTGAAGAATATAGTGGAGAATTTAATAGGACTGATTTATGGAAAAAACTACCAAAAAAAGTAATGTGGCAGACATATTTAGTTATTCTTAATTATTTGCAAAGCATAAATAAAATTGCAATAAGTAATGGGGGAATTATTGTCTATATCTGGAGCCCAGAAGTTGCTAAAAGATTTATGAAAAGAAAGAGGTATTAATATGGGAATAATAAAACCCTGCCAAATAATTTTTGCGGATAATAAAATTGAAAAAGAGTTCAATGATTTGGATGATAATGATGAGATTAAAAAATGGATAAATCGCGCTAAAGAAGATATTAAGAAAAATGCTTTTTGCGGAATTCCAATCCCAAAAAGATTAATACCAAATGAATATATACAAAAATACGGAATAAAAAATCTCTGGAAATATGATTTGCCTGACGGATGGAGACTTGTATATTCTATAACTACTCCAAATAAAGTCGAGATAATTTCTATAATCTTAGAATGGTTTAATCATCCAGCATATGAAAGAAAATTTCATTATTAAAAATTGCTTTGTAATAATTATCTATTGATATACTGCAGAACAATATTGTTTATAAAGTGATACTCTTAATTAATTTATGTGTAAATCCGATAGATTTATAATCTTAATTTATTATGGATGAGAATAAGGAAATATTATTTAAGAAAATATTAGCTATTTCTTTTGTAATTATTTATTTTTTATTTACTCTCTATATTATTTTTTCTTCTGTATCTAATACTTATTTAGGAACATTATACCAGAAATCATGTGGAGAATATGCAACAAGTGAAGAAAGAACACCATATGAATTTAAGATTATTTCAAATAAAGATATTATGTGCCCAATTATAAATCCTCTAACAATTATAGGAGAATTGTTATATGAAATATGGCAACTCTTTCCTCCAGTATTTATTTTTGGGGCAATTGGTTATATTATTTTATTATATCTTATAGGATCTTTTTTATTTAAGTGGATTTTAAAGATCCCTTCAAAAATTGCGATTATTATGCTTATTTTATTCTTGTTATTATTGCCTATAATAATCATTGTTTCTTTACTAACCCAAAATCCATGTAAAGGATTTCAAGGTAATGAGTTGTCTAATTGTTTAGAAGGAGCTTATGATGCTCATGATGATTATTACATGCAAATAGTATTAGTTACTTCTCCAAGTATTTCAACTCTCCCAGAGGATTATTCTACTAAATATATTACTGAAGCTCGCGATATTATTAGAAAAATTAATGATGCTTGTGGTAAGATAGTCTTTGATATAAGAAGAGAACATTGTTATAAAGACTATCGAGATTCCTTTATTAATAGTACTAATATCTCTCTGTGATACTTAGTGTATAAATAATATGTTACTAAGACACATAAAAGTTTTAATATTATTTCAGCAACTTCATCAGTTCCTCTTTGGCTATTTGGTAATCAGCTCTTCGATTTGATAATTTCATAATCTCTCCGAGAAGGAAATCAATAGCTTTCTTTTCTCCTGCTTTAAAATCATCTACAGCCTTTTTGTTATTCTTGATAGCTTGCTCACATATTTTTCTAATTTCGCTTTTATCTGTGATTCTTTGGCTTGATGATAACTCTTTTGATATTGAATGGGAGCTTGGAATAAAGGTGTTAAGAATCTGCTTAGCTTTTAACTCTGTAAGCTTTTTATCTTTTACAGCTTGTAGTAACTCGATAAAATGTTCTGTTGAAATAGAAACTTCTTCTAAGGTTTTTTTATTGTAATTTAAAACTCTTAGTAATTCTGTTGTAACCCATGGGAGAGCAAAACTTGGAGGTATTTTTCTTGAAACTTCTTCAAAAAATTCTACTAATTCAAGGTTATTTGTAAGAACTTCTGCATCTTTTTGGCTGATTTTATGCTTTTTAATAATTTTTTCAAGTTTTTCCTGAGGAGATTCCGGAAGTTTAGAATTTATTTCAGTTACTTGGTTATTAGTTATTTTTATTATCGGAAGATCTGGATCGCTGATGAATCTATAATCTGCAGCCTCTTCTTTTTCCCTCATTTGCTCTGTTTTCTGTTTCTCTGCATTCCATCTTCGTGTTTCTTTATGCTTTGGCTTTTCTTTTTCATGCCTTTTCAATTCATAATTTATTGCATTAACTATTTCTGAAATTGAATTAACATTTTTTATCTCAGTTCTTTCAGAGATTTTATGAATATTAACATTAACATCTGCTTTTATTCCAGCTTCTTTATTTATCGTTTTAATATATGAAAGAGTTAGAATTAATTGTTTTAGCCAGTTTGCAACTTCTTCTGCTGTCGTGAAATCTGGCTCGGTAACAATTTCAATTAGTGGAGAACCTGAACGATTGTAATCAACACATCCAGTTACTGGATCCCAGGCAGCTGGATCTTCTTCTAAATGTAATTCTCTGATTCTTATTCCAAGAAACTTGCCATTTTCAGCGACTGGAATTGCATAAGTTCCTGAAAGGGTGTTTTGATAACCTTTTGGTAGGTCTGGCCAACTATAGTGTTTTCTCTGCCAGATTAATTTTTTATTATTTTTTGTAGAATCAGTAGTATTAACTTTAGTGTTTAACATCAAGGCAACTTGGATGCATTTTTTTATTGCTTCAGAATTTGGAACTAATGGTTTTGAGCCTGGCTGGCCTGTGCAGATAGGACAGATGCTTGTATTTGGCTTTATTTGCTCTTGTTTATGGTTAATATTGCATCTGCAAAAAAGCTTTTCTTTTGTATCCAGATAACCGTGTATTTCCAAACCAATCATTGACATTTTAGTATATTCTTTATATTAGCCAGATTTTTTATGTTATATAGTTTATTATTTAGCCTATGTTTTAAATTTTTGTATGTGGGTTATGACTTTTTGTTTGAAAACAAAACAATACTAAACTTTTCCATGTGAAAAATTTAACCTGATTTTTAAGGTAATTAAGCAATTTTATCTGGTTAATTTAATAGTTATTAGTAACTTACACTTTTAAATTAGGCAAAGATATTGCAGTATTTTCAAATAAGGTTTAAATAATATATCAATAACTTTCCATGATTTTTAAGATTTAATTATTAATCTTATAATCAAGTTGGTTTAGCTTTTTATCTCTCTTAACTTTTACCATTACTAAGTTTATAATTCCGGCTATGAATTTTAGGATAACATAAAATATAAATACTAGCTTGACATTAATTCCATGCATCATTTTCGTTATTTTACGAAAATTTTACTTTAATCTTTATCAGAAAAAAGAGTGATGTAATTGTGTATGGATCGAATTATTAAAGAAAAAATAAGTGCAGACCATCTGCTGTATGTCAGCTTGAAGTATACTAAAACTTCAGAGGTAATTGTAAACCTTATTCTTAGGTGGACCATTATGATTGATTATGGCTTTGAAAGAATATTGGAACATACCAAGAAAAAGAAGCTGATAAAATCAATTCCTTCTTCTCCAAAGCAGAGAATAGATCTTTTAAAGGAGATTTTCAAAAAAGATAAGTTAATGTTGGAAACGATTGACCTTTATGAAATGTTCAGAAGGATAGATGAGCTGCATAAGGAATCTGAAGGAGAATTCAGGAAAAATGTTGCCTTAAAAGTTACTTATAGGGGAGAGCAGATAAGAATTAATCTTGATAAGCTTAAAGAATATTCAATTTTGTTAGAAAGGTTTATAAATTATCTTAAACAATTTCTTTCGTCCTAGTTTTATAGGATCACTAATAAAAAGAAATAAATAAGAGGAAATGTCAAAATTTATTGTAATTACATCTGGTAAAGGGGGTGTTGGCAAGACAACAACTGCTGTAAATCTTGCAGTTGCTTTAAGCGCTTTTGATGAAGATGTTACTTTGGTTGATGCTAATTTAACTACTCCAAATGTGGGTCTGCATTTAGGGGCTCCTGTAGTACCTGTAACTTTAAATCATGTTCTTTCAGGTAAGGCTGATTTGGTAGATGCTATTTATGAGCATGAATCGGGAGCAAAGGTTATCCCGGCTTCACTTTCAATTAAGGATTTAGAGAGCGCAGACACTAAACGATTAAAAAATTTTGCAAAAGATTTAAGAAAAGTTTCAGATATTGTTATCTTTGATTCTGCTGCAGGTCTTGGCAGCGAGGCAATAAGCGCCTTGGAACTGGCTGATGATATTATAATTGTCACAAATCCTAATATGCCTGCAGTGACTGATGCCTTGAAAACAGCTAAAGTTGCTGAAAATATAGGTAAGAGTGTTAAAGGTGTTATAATTGCTAGAGTTACCGGAAGCAAGAATGAGATGTCTTTGGCAAGCATTAAAGAAATGCTTGAGCTTCCTATTTTAGGCATTGTTCCTGAGGATGATAAAATACAAGAATCTTTATCTTTGAGAAATGCTGTAATTCACACTCATCCGAGAAGCAAGTCTGCAAAAAGCTATAATCAAATTGCAGCAAAGATTATTGGCAGAAAAGTAAGCGCTGAAACTGAAAGCTTATGGGGAAGATTTCTTGAGAATTTGAGGGGGAGATAAAAGGTTTAAAGAATCGTGGGTGTAATCGAACCTTAGGTTCAAGTCTCCAAAAACTCATCGACGCTGAGGTTCGGGGAGCACTTAACTATCTGTTTCGGGAAGCGTTTACACCTTAAAGATTACTAATGCTAATAGAAAGCTTTATAAATAACCTTTCTATTGCTATAATATGGACTTTAAAAGTATAATTAAAGAGCAAAGAGAAGAACTTGAGAAGATAGAAAAAGAAGAAAAAATAATAGAAAGAACCGGATTAAACAAAAGTAAAGAATCCTTAAAATATCCTAACATACTTGCCATTTTAGGAATAAGAAGATGTGGAAAATCTATTTTTTCTTATTTATTGGCAAAACCCCACAAATTCGCATATATTAACTTTGATGATGAAAGGTTAGCAGGATTAAAAAGTGACGATTTGAATAAGATTTTAGAATCATTCTATGAACTTTATGAAAATATAGATTACATAATTTTAGATGAAATTCAAAATGTAGATAATTGGGAACTATTTGTAAACAGATTAAGAAGGACAAAAAAGATAATTCTTACTGGAAGCAACTCTAAGCTTTTATCTGGAGAGTTATCAACTCATTTAACTGGGAGATATTTAGATATAATTTTATTTCCTTTTTCATTTAAGGAATTTTTGAAGTTAAAGGAAGTTAAAGAAAATAAAGTATACACAACACAAGAAAAAGCAGAAATTATGAAGACTTTGCAGGAATATCTTGAAATAGGAGGATTTCCAGAAGCATATAAATTTGGAAAAGGAATGATTTCAAAAATTTATGAAGATATACTCACAAAAGATATTTTATTGAGATATAACATTTCTAAAAAAGAAGAAATAAAGAAACTTGCTAAATATCTTATAACAAATTCTTCTGGAGAAATAACTTACAGCAAATTAGCAAGAATATTTGATATTAAACATGTATCTACAATATCTAATTGGATTTCATATCTTGAAAATGCTTTTTTAATATTTAGATTAGAGAGATTTGATTTTAAATTGAAACAACAATTTATAGCTCCTAAAAAGGTTTATTGTATTGATTCTGGGTTAATGAATACTATCGGATTCAAATTTTCAGAAAATAGGGGAAAAGTTATAGAAAATGAAGTTGCTCTTGAATTACAAAGGAGAAAAGCAAAAGAAAACTCATTTGAAGTTTATTATTGGAAAGATTACCAACAAAATGAAGTTGATTTTATTATAAAAAAAGACAAGAAAATAGAGAGTTTAATTCAGGTAAGTTACATAAATTCAAAAGAAGAAATAAAAGAAAGAGAGATTAATGCTTTACTTAAGGCGAGTAAGAAACTAAGATGTAAAAATCTTATAGTTATAACTTGGGATTATGAAACAGAAGAAAAATTTGGAGGAGAGATTATTAAATTTGTGCCTTTATGGAAATGGTTGCTTGAATGAAAATAGAAAAAATTTTATTTGTATGTTATGGCAATGTTGGCAGGAGTCAGATGGCTGAAGCTTATTACAACCATTTTACAAAAGCAATCAGCGCAGGAACGGATCCAACAACGCCGGAGAGATATTCTAAACCAAGTTTAGAGATAATAAAAGTAATGAAAGAAGAAGGCATGGATATATCAAAAAAGAAGGTAAAGATGATTAATGTTAATATGGTTAAAAATTCTAAGAAAATTTATATCTTGTGTAAGCAAGAACTGTGTCCAAATTTTTTTCTTGATTCTAACAAAGTAGTATTCTGGAATATCATGGATCCACATAAAATGGATACTAATAACACTCGGATAATTAGGGACGAGATTAAAAAATATGTATTGTCTATTATCTAATCTGTCCCACAGAAAGAAAAATTATAAAAGCTCGCTAAGATAGAAATCAGGTCTGGGGAGCACTTAACCGCCTGTTTTTGCAGAGTTTAACCTTAACTATTTTTAACACCCAACTTTTTTAGTGCTTTTTAGTCAGCGTCGATAAAAATCTTAAATTTAACGGGAGAACCTTAACCTAAGTTAAATATCTCGTGGTGGCATTTATCTTATCTTGCTGCCAAGCTCAATATCTTTTTCTGGAGAAATTAAAATAATCCTGCTTTCGTCTTCATTAACTGCGGCTAGAATCATTCCCTTACTTTCAATTCCTTTTATTATTCTAGGTGCCAGGTTTGTGAAAAGTATAATCTTTTTGTTTTTTAACTGATCTTTCTTGTAATGCTGTTTTATTCCAGCACAAATAACTCGTTTTCCTAGATGTTTTCCTAAATCAATTTCCAGTTTGTAAAGCTTGCCAGCTCCTTCTATCTCTTCAACCTTTATTATTTGACCAACTCTTAAATCCAGCTTTTCCCATTCATTATAATTTATTGTGTTCATTGTTGCAATACCTTCGCTTAAGACACCTACGGTTTCTTTAAGCATCAACTTCCCTTTATGATTATATTCTGGCTTATTAATATTTTCTTTTTTATCTTTTTCTTCAGTTTTATTATTTATTTCAATTTTTTTGAATAAAATTTCTGATTTTTTTATTGGTTTTATTGCCAGTGGCTTGTTAATTTCCTTGTAATTTATATTAAAATTAAACTGCTTTGCAATTTTCTCGCTTGTTTCTGGAATAAACGGATAGAGAAGGATTGCAATTGCTTTAATTGAATCAGATAATTCATAGAGGATTTCCTGTTTGTTTTTTGTTCCTGCTTCCCAGGGTTTTTTGTTTTGGATATATAAGTTGCATTGATCTATGAAAGCAAAGATTTCACTTAGAGCTTTATCAAATTGGTAATCATTTATGTAAGATTCAATTTCTTTAATTTTTAATTTTTTAATTAATTTATTCTGTGTTTTTTTCAAGCCGTGTGTTTCAGCAAGAGTTGAAACTCTTGATATTAAGTTTCCTAATTTATTTGCAAGTTCGTTGTTGTGCCTGTTAATCAGAATTTCTTCTGAATAATCAGAGTCGTCAAATATAGAGCATTTTAATAAAGAATATCTCACACTATCTGAAGGATATTTTTCTAATAATTCTAAAGGATCAAGGGCATTACCTAGTGATTTAGACATTTTTTTGCCACCGATATTTAAATACCCATGAACAAAAAGTTCTTTTGGTAATTTGTATCCAGCTGATAAAAGTATTGCAGGCCAGATTACCGCATGAAACCAATTAATCCCCTTTCCCACAACATGAACATCAGCTGGCCAGAATTTTTTTTCTTTATTTTTTAATCCAGAAATATAATTTATAAGCGCATCAATCCAAACCCAGATTTTATAATCTTTGTCAGTTGGAAAATCTATTCCCCATTTTGCTCCTTTTCTACTTATGCAAATATCATTCAATTCTTTTTTTACTCTTGATATTATTTCATTTTTTCTTGAATCTGGAATAACATATTTTGGAATAATTTTTAAGAGTTCTTTTTTATATTTTGATAACTTGAAAAAATATGCTTCTTCTTCTCTTAATTCTGGTTCAGTATTATGCTCTGGGCATTTTCCATTGACTAAATCTTTTTCAGTATAGTATGTTTCGCAACCAATACAATAAAGACCTTTGTAAACACTTTTATATATATCTCCATGGACTATTAACTTCTTTATTATTCTCTGAACAACTATTATATGCTCTTTTGCAGTTGTTCTTATAAAATCGTCATATGAAATATTTAATTTCTTGCAGAGTTCTATAAAAAAACCCGCATTTCTATCAATAAATTCTTTAACAGGCACTCCTGCTTTTTGAGCTGCCTCAACATTTTTCTGTGCATTTTCATCAACACCTGTTAAAAAGAAAACATCATATCCCTGCAATCTTTTATATCTTGCTAGAGCATCAGCTAAAGTTTTCTCAAATGCATGTCCGCAATGGGGTTTTGCATTGACATAGTCTATTGCGGTAGTTATATAAAATTTTTTCTTAACCATAAATTATCGACATAAAAAGGATTAATAAAGTTAACCTATAAAGAATTATAATTCAATTTCATATTTTCTTTCTGCTGGAAGTATTATTGCTCCTGAAGCAATTAAAGAACCGACATTTATTGGAGAATAAGTTGGACAACATCCATTATCTTCACTATTAATACAGCTTTGACAAGGATCAGTGGAAACTCTTAAATGATTGAAACATTGATACCCTCTTTTTTCTAGGTCTAATCTTCCCATTAATATTTATATATTTGCGAGTATAAATATTTTTGTTTTGTGCGCTCGTAGTTTATCGGCAGAATTCGAGATTCCCAATCTCGTGGGCCGGGTTCAATTCCCGGCTGGCGCATAGAAAGATGGAGCCATATAAGGAAAAATCATTAAAATCTAGAAACCTACAATATTATTGAGGAAACTATAAATAATCCATTAAAAACGATTCCTTTTGAAGAGAAAATTACAATATTTTATAGTTATTTTAAGGATAGAAAAGAATCAAAATTTTTGAAAGCCATATTTAAATATTTAAATGGAGAAGGATATGTTATTACATCTTATTTTGTGAAGAATATTGGTTAAAATGAAAGGACAGATGAATTTGTATTATGATGAAGAAAGTGATTATTTGGAGATTTTTGTAGGCGAGCCTAAGCCCAATTATGGAGAGGAAGTTTCTGATGGAGTAACCTTGTTTAAAGATGAAGTCACTAATGAGTTAGTTGGGATTGGTATTCTTGGTTTCAAAAAGAGATCTAAGAATTTACATGATATAAAACTTAATTTGCCAATTGATATAGGACTTTTTTCTAAGGAAATTTAGTTTAAAAGATATTTTTATTAATAATAAAAAGAACCCATGATTCTTCTTATAACCTCTCCTTTTTCATACCAATGGTTTCTTTTATGAAGCTTCCTTTTAGATGCCAAGTTTCTTCTTATCAATATCTCCTTTTAATAGCCAAAGTTTATAATAGCTTTTTTATTTATTAATATTATAAAAAGATGGCTTATAAAAAAGTTAGATTGAGTGAGAGAGAAATAGAGAAAGCAAAAAAAGAGGCATTGAGAACAAGTATTTTTGAAGGTGGTGCAAGTTCTGTCATGACAGGCACTAGCAGCTATTTTATCACTCCTTATGCTCTTGCATTAAAGGCAAGTAATTTGCAGATTGGTTTTTTATCCAGTTTTGTTGGTTTAATCGGCCCGCTGGCACAACTTGGAAGCTCTCACCTCATGGAGAGATATTCCAGAAAGAAAATTGTTATTGTTTCAGTTATTATTCAGGCTTTGATTTGGATTCCAATTATGCTTCTTGGAGTTATGTTTTATTTTGATATCTGGCAAAATTTACTTCCTTTATTATTAATTATTTTTTATTCCTTGCATGTTGGTATCGGCGCTGTTGCAGGGCCGGCATGGTTTTCGTGGATGGGAGATATAGTTCCTGAAAAGCATAGGGGATGGTATTTTGCAAAGAGAAATAAAATTGTTGAGGGCATTGCCATCTTCTCAATGTTTGCTGCAGGATTATTGCTTGATTTATTCAAAACAAAAGGATTAGTTTTTATTGGGTTTAGCATTTTATTTTCAATAGGCATGATCTCAAGGCTTTATTCTGGCAGGCTATTAAGCAGACAATATCAACCCTCATTAAAATTGAGAAGAGGATATTATTTTTCTTTTTGGCAGTTTCTTGGAAGAATGAGGAAAACTAATTTTGGAAAATTTACAATATTTATTTCACTTATGTACTTTGCTGTTGCAATTTCTGCACCGTTTTTTACAGTATATATGCTGAAGGAATTAAACTTAAGTTATACGTGGTTTACTATAATTAATTTATCTTCAAGTGTTTTTTCTATTTTAACTTATAGTTTCTGGGGCAAAATAACAGATAAGTATGGGAATAGATTTGTTATTGTTGTAAGCAGTCTTGCTATTCCCCTAGTTCCTATATTGTGGATGTTTTCAACTTCTAAATTATATTTAATTCTTATTCCTTCCCTAATTGGCGGGATTTTTTGGGGAGGGTTTGCAATATCAACTTTTAATTTTGTTTATGACTCTACAAAACAAAATCATAGGGCTTTATGTGTTACATATAATAATCTGCTTACTGGAATTGGAATATTTCTTGGCTCTGCACTTGGGGGATTGATTGCAAATTATGGAATAGGAATTGCCAGCATTTTTGGATTAAATATATTTTTATTTATTTTCCTTATTTCTGGAGTTTTAAGGCTGATTATTACAATTATTTTTATTCCTCTGATAAAAGAAGTAAGAATAACTAAAAAGAAACCGCATATGCTAACAAGAGAATTAAGGCCTTTATGGGGCTTTGAACATCACGGACTGCATAATTTCAGGTCTTCTCATTTAATGCATATCCCCTTTATAACCTCTAAACAGATAGGAAAGTTTGAAAAGATTTTTCATGAGTGAAAAATCTTAGGTTATAATCATATAAAAATTTTAATTAAAGATTAGCAACTTGCTTATAATAAATTAGGGAGAGATGCTGTATTAATTCAAGAATTTCTTTTAATCACTGCCTAAACTGCCCCCATAAACTTCCCGTTTAGAGAAATTTGGCTTGCTTTAATTGTTAACCGAAAAGCTTATAAATAATACGTATTTAATACGTATTATGGAACAAAAACAAAATATTAAATTTATACACAAGGTTTCAAAAGGAAGCAGGTTTAACCAAATCTACATCCCTAGCAGCATGGAAGAGTTTTTTGAAGTTGGAGATTTAGTTGAAATTAGGTTAGTTAATAAAAAGATTAGAGTTTATTATTCAAAAAACACTAAAAAGCTTGGATCATTTAAAGAAAAGCTCATACAAAATATTTTTTCTTTTCTTATTAAATTTAGAGAGATTAATCAGATATTTATCATTGGCTCATTTTTAACTAAAAAAGAAGATTATAATGATATTGATATTATTATTGTTTCTGAAAAAGCAAATGAGAAACAAATTTATAATGATTTAATAAAGAAATTTGAGCTTAAATTTCATATAATTATTCTCCCAAGAGATAAATTAAATCATTTGCTTAAAATATGCCCATTAACAAGAAGCATGTTTTATTATTTTATCTCAAATATGCCGTTTGAAATTAATAATGGGGATAAATTAAATAAAAGTGAAATTGATAAAAAACATATTAAATTTCTTTTGATGATGCCGGAAGATTTGCTTAAGATTAATCTAAATAGCCGTGTTTTTTATGATGCTATTAGGCGGCTTATAACCATAAATAGATTTTTGGAAAATAAAGAATTAAATCCACTTGAAATTGAGGCTGAATTAAAAGAGCTAATGGGCGATTCTTTATTTAATTATATAAAGAATAATGAAGCATTAGAAGATAAAATAGTTGAAAAGCTTAGAAATATTATTAAGAATAAATTGGATAAGATTAATAAGATCTTAAAATATAAATAATCTAAAATGAGCAAAAAGCAGGCTATTCAAGAGATGACTAATATTTTAGCTGTTGCTTTAAGGCATAAAATTGGCAGCATTGTTAATAAAGAAGAAATTTATGCTGGCAAATATGCAAAAGATGCCGAAGTCCTGTTGAAAGAAGCCAAAAAAATGGCTATAAAAGAAAACTGGAATATTTATGATAAAACTAAGATAAGGCAGGAATTATTAAAGAAATTAAAAAAAGAACTTCAAGAAAAGAATTTTATAGATGATAAGAAATTTGAGATAATGGAAATTGAGATGGAGAAAGTTTTAATTAATATGGAATTGACTTAAAAATCCTTAGGCATTATTTAACATCATTTATGTAAACCTATAATTTACAAGCAGACAAAATTTTAATTAAAGCATAAGCAATAGAGCTTCAATATTAATGATTATAATAAATCAGGAAAAATGTAGTTGTATTTCAGAACATCTTGAATCAATATAATTCTAAATTTCTCCTTTAGAGAAATTTAACTTGCTTTACTGGCAGCTTAATTTGAGTTTTAAATTAATAATCGATTTAGTAAATTATCTCTTAAAAATCGGCAATTTTCCCGTCGCGAATTAACAATTGTTAAGCCATAAATTTATAAATAGTTCTTTCTTAGGTTAAGTATTATAAAAAGAGGGTTAAAAAGTGTTATATGGCGGTTTCAGATAAAAAATACAAGGCCTTAATGGTTGTTGTTGTAATTCTTGTTATTTTAAATGTTGTTTTGTTTGGATATATTTTAGTTAATTCTGGAATGTTTGCAAAGGAAGTGGGGTTGAGCCCTTTTCCTTGGGCAGACCAATGTAATGATGGAAAACCAGATACTGTTTGTTGGTTAGGAGATATTCTTGGAAATACACAACTGCAAATTCAAGGTTCTAAGATAAAACAGCATTCTGCGGATAGTCAACTGCAGATTTTGTCAGATAAAGCAGGCGGGATAAAACTTTCAGGAATTGATTATAGTAAAAGTCCTCCAGGAGAGAAACCAACAAATGTTCAAATTAATGGTGACTTAGCGGTTAAAAAGGTCCATATTGGTTCGTTAAATGCTCCTCCTGGTATTGATATTTCTTCTGATGATAATGGAAATTATGCGATTTCTGGAGCAAGTTCTATTTCTAGTAGAGTTTTAAATCTTTATAATACTAATGGCGAGTTGACTTTTTCAATTGATGGGACAGGTATTATTAAATCTAATTTTCTTAAAACACTATCTGTTGGATCTTATAATTATTTATGTGTAGATGCTGATGGTAAATTAGTTGCAAAAAGTTCTCCTTGTAAATAATTTTTCTCTTTTTAATAATTTTTTTATCTCCCCAAACATTTTTAAACTTCAATCTTCTTATATGAAAACTAAATTTTAGGTATAATTAAAATGTTTAAGCAGAAATGCACAAATTGCGGGAAGAAAATAAGCAAAAAATATGAGTTCTGCCCGCATTGCGGAGCAAATTCCAGAGCTGGAAAATTAAGCGATGAGAATGATAAGGATTTTGGGTTTTTAGGCAGGGATGATATAAAAGAATTTGATAATCTTGGAATGCAATTGCCTTTTGGATTTAAAATGCTGATGAAACCTTTGCTTAAGGAATTAACCAAACAAATGTCTGATCTGGATAGAGAAGTGAGAAAGGATGGAAGGGAGATAAATAAGAAAAGTATTCCAAATGAGAGAACATTCACAAGATTTGATATTACAATAGGCATGCCTGGGCAGAAGCCAATTAAAATTGTCGGAACGGGAGGAAATTTTGCAAAGATTGGAAGTATGCAAGGTATTCAGAACATTCAGCCAAGCAAACAATTTAAGCTTCCAAAAATTGATCAAGATGTTTTAAAAAGAGCCAAGAATTTTCCGAGAAAAGAGCCACAGACAGATGTAAGAAGGTTAGCTGATAGAGTTGTTTACGAGATTTCTATGCCAGGAGTTAAATCTGAAAAAAATATTAACATAGCAAATTTCGAAGAGGCATTGGAAATTAAAGCTGTATCCGATAAAGAGGTTTTTACTAAAAATCTGAAGATGAAGATGCCATTATTAGGATATTCTTTTGCTGATGAGAAATTAATTCTTGAGTTTGCGGCGAGATAAAATTAATCTATAACTTTAAAACTTTTTAAATTTTCTTTTAAACTTTTTATTGTAAAACTTAATATTTCCTTATAATCTTCATCATTTGCTTTTCTGACTGCTTTAAGATACTCTGCTCTTTGTTTATTGTAAATATTAATCCAAGGGTAATCTTTTTTTCTTAAAATAAAGTTCATAATTAATCTTGAAATTCTTCCGTTACCGTCAACAAATGGGTGTATTGTAACAAGTTTCATAGAAAAGATTATAGCCCTTTCAAAAGGATGATAATCTTTTTTATGTTTATGATACCAATAGATTAGATTCTTGACTAATTGAGGAACAACTGCTGAATCTGGAAATCTTGCATCACTCCCAAAAATCCTTACAGGATTTTCCCTGTATCGTCCTGCAAATTTTTCAGAGATATCTTTTAAGATAATTGCATGAAGTCTTAATATGAATCCTTCACTTAATTCTCCTTTATATTCTTTAATGAAATCTAAGGCCTTTCTATGATTTTTTGCTTCATATACCTCTCTGAGCGTTTTTCCCTTTGGAACAAGATTATCATTAATTATTAAAGATGTTTCTTGCAAAGACAAGGAACTTCCTTCAATAGCATTGCTATTGTAAGTTAATTCTGTAAAAAATGACGTTTCAAATTGTTCAAATTCTTCTTTGCTTAATGAACCTATTTTTTTATTATATTCTTTTTTTAATTTTTCTATTTCTTTTGCTTGTTCTTTATTAAGATAAGGATATTTTAAACTTGCTATCGTTTCTATTTCAAATTCGTCTTTTAATTTATTTATCCTATCATTTGGAATATTGCCATTTCCTATGAACTTACTTTTTTTAATCCATCTTTCAGCTTTTCTTTTGTTATAAACTAAATAATTTTGCTTTTTTCCATCTATAATTCTTATTTCATGATAAACCATATAATAATTTATGTGGGCACATATTTATAAATTTATCTATTAGTGCCCATATTTTTAAATTGACTTATAAGGATTATGTGGGCACATATCTTAATATTATATTTACGTGCCCATATATTCATATAATTATAATTCAATTAAGGAAATTGCTCCAAAGAATCCTAAACATTTGGAGAAATACACTATATTTTTAAAGTCATAAGGCTTATAAATGATATAATTCTGTGAATTGTAATGAGCCTGTAGCTCAGCCTGGTAGAGCACTGCATTTTGTTAAGAGTTAAAAGCTTAGACAAAAGGTGATTCTGATAAACTGAAAAATTTCAGACAGGCAGGGGTCCGCGGTTCAAATCCGCGCAGGCTCATTTAATATATTCGTCAGTTAAATTTAACGTCCATAGTCCAGTTAAATTATAAACTTCCTTCGTATAATAAGGTAATCACACAAACTGAGATAATTCAAGATGTTAAAGTAGATTTAGATATTGTTAGTAAAAATTAAATATTTACCTGCAATTTATTGTATATAACTTATAAGGACTGAAAGTTTATAAATATAATAGAAAGGATATTGAATAAAATAGGGAGAGATATTGTGGTATTTCATCATGGTTGCAGGACCTTATATAACCTAAAGGTCGCTGGCG
>Ga0209542_10002013_pt1 | contig 46546 bp, 51 predicted proteins | sample RifCSPhighO2_01_FD_184028 | JGI IMG/M metagenome (GOLD analysis project Ga0209542, IMG submission 184028) | Soil microbial communities from Rifle, Colorado - Rifle CSP2_plank highO2_0.1 (SPAdes) (version 2) | ecosystem: Environmental > Terrestrial > Deep subsurface > Rock core/Sediment ...
GTTTAAGCATTTCGTCGAGCTCCGGAGTCTGCCATTTCGATTCAATCTCGGGCGATTCTAATTCCCTAACCGGACTGCGTTTGTCCAGTGGATCTCGGTAACGTGTTCGCGAATAAAGCCTGTCGTTGAGACCTTCAATTTTGCTCTTATCCTTTTCATCCATAAAGTTACCTAATTATAACATTTCTTTTGTGATATGCTCTCTTATCTTGTAAGTATTCCCATGCCCCAACATCCCCAAATACGAAGCGGTGGATTCTTTGGACGGATTTCCCGACAAATGTTTCATCATCCTTCTTCTAGTCGTAGTTCTCAAAATCCGATGGTGCGGAAAATGCACCCAACCAAGAAAATCAACGCCCGATGAAGCCGTCTTAAGAAATATCTTGTTCGGATGAAGCGTAAGTTTTAGCCTCTCTTCCAAAAAATCCTGCACCTCCGACAACACTTCCATGAGCACACCCTTGTCATGGTGCATGAATACAAAATCATCGGCGTAGCGGATATAGTGTGGTTGTTTAAGTTCGTGCTTCACGAATTGATCAAATTCATTCATATAGACATTGGCCAAAAGTTGAGAAGTGAGATTACCAAGGGGTAGACCTTTGCCAGGGCCCGTACTTGCAAAACTTTCTACGACTTTTTCGATAAGCCAGATAATATCGAAATCGGTAATATGTCTTTTCATTATTTCAATCAGTATTGCTTGGTCAATCGATGCGAAGAATTTTTGTATATCACACTTCAAAATCCAGCAGGTTCGGCTATTGCTTTCTGACACTTGCCAGACAAATTGCTTAAGACGATTAAGCGCTCGATGTGTTCCTTTGAAATAGCGGCACGAGTAAGAGTCATAAATAAACTTCTTATCGAGGCATGGATACAGCACGCGGTAGATGGCGTGATGCAGAAGTCTGTCTCGGACCGTAGCTTTGTGAATATTTCGGGGTTTCGGATCACTTATAGAAAATGCCTCGTAAGCACCATGTCGATAGTCTCTGGTCCGAAGATCCTCATGGAGTCTGAAAATATTTTGTGAGAGGTTGAGGGAAAATTCGGCAACATCTTTTTTTGATTTTTTGCCACGTATAAATTCACACCATGCCTCACATAGATTTTTGATGGATATGATACTCTTGTAGTCATGGCTCACCCCAATAAGGATTATATTACCCCCCCCGAGAATTACCACAGGTAATTCTCAAATCGAAGGAGACGTATCGTTTTTGGCTGACCCTATATCGTGATTTTCCGAAAGTTGAAAGATTTGGTATCGGTAACAAAATAGAACAGGCTTTTCTTGACGTTCTTGAGTTCACACTTTGCCTGAGCTATCTCTCACCCGAACATAAAATCCCAATGCTTAACAAGGCGATCACAAAACTCGATATTGTGAAGTTCTTTGCGCAGCTTGCGTGGGAAAGCAAAATCATTCCAACAGATAAATATTCAGACTTAATCGGAAGACTCGAGGAAATCGGCCGACAACTTGGAGGATGGAAGAAAGGCTTGCAAGCAAAAACTCCCCAGCCATAAACCGAGGAGAAAATCAACAGTTTCGAGAGAACACCTGGTTGCCATCGTTCCACCTGTTCGGATCCTCGACAGAGTTCGCGTTGACGTTCCAGCCGTCGTCGTTCCAGTTCACGTTGACCGTGCGAAGCACACCAGCGTTATCGTACATGGGACCATCTATATCACCACCCGCCAAATCATGACAGGCTGAATTTTATTTGGGACATCGAAGTCTACCAATCCCACGTACCAATTCTTGTTATTTTTTAAAGAGACTTTTCTCACCCTCGCGCAAAGCGTACCCAGCGTGACTCTCGGGAAAAATATCCTAAGACCATGACGCGGAAGCCGTAACCGCCACGTAACGCATGATTTCGAGAGACAGTATATCAGACCGAATTTGAATATAAAAATTGACCCCCAGTCCGCCACGAAGCAGACCGAGGGTCAAAGTGTCCAAGAAACAAAGGGTCAGGCTTATGCCGGAGCCGAAGGTTCCGAGGACACGAGAACAGAATTGCGAGAGAACACCCGGCTGCCATCGCCCCACCTGCGAGGAACCTCGACAGAGTGCGCGTAGACGCCCCAGCCGACGACGTCCCAGTACACGTAGACCGTGCGAAGCACACCAGCGCTGTCCTTGATGTAAAAGATGTTGGCAAATCCGTTGTTCAGAAGAACACCGGATTCGCCATTTGCCTGCTTCTCCATCAAAGAAAACATCTCCGTCAGGGTAGTCTCGGCTTTCGCTTTGCCACCAAGTTCGGTGATGATCGGATCGTCCACCGAGTACTTCTTCAGCCTGTGGTAACGGAGCGTCTGTTCGCTCTCCGGGTCTTCTTTGTCATCGCCGCCGTTCAGGAACCATGCGGTGAAATTGTTGCCGAGGTGGTTTATCTTGACCTTGGTTTCGCGACTAGTGTCACGGACAAACTTCTCGCGGGCGACGAATTTACCGATGGTTGCAGGGACCATGACCGTCGAGACAAGCTCGAGTATCGATGGTGTGGGTTTCGGTTCCGCCACTTGCGTGACTTGGCCGTTACTCCAACAGGGTTCTTTGCGGAGGAACTTCTTCAGTTCCTCTTCCCACTGATCGCCATCCTGGCCACCGAGGTTCACAATGAGCTGATTGAGTGGTCCGGTTGTGAATTCGCGGAGCGCCTTGCTGAGCATGGTATCCATGGTCAGATTTCCTTTCTTTGTTTGTGAGAACACCCTTGGTTGCCGCCAAGCCGGTGGCAGGGAATCCTGCCATTTTCAGACTACTTGGATTGTACACCTAAATAATCTTTAAGTCAAGTGACTATTTTGGAGTCCATTATTAATCGCTTTGATCAAAGATTTTTTACCCAAAGCCATATCTGATTCTTTGAGATATCCCAGATGGAAAAGGATTTTGGAGACCAGATTGGTTTCAAACATTTCGTCGCAGAGCTCGGGAGACAAAACGCTTTTCTCTACGGCATCAAAAAGTTCTGGATTGGGTGCTTCGCCTTGAACAAGTTTTTCAATCAGAGCCAGTGGCCTTGCAATAACCGGCGCTGCGAGAATGTTTTGAATCAATTCCGCCGAAGTTAACCGCCAATAATCTTTACCCTTCACAAATGAGATCGTAGAAAGCGAAAGGGGTTCTAGATTCCCCCGAAGTTTGGAGCTCTCCTTACGCACCCCGATAGCCGCGGCGCGCACTAGACCGAGGTTGCGGGTCATAATGGTGTAGATTCTGTCAGCTTCTCGTATCGGCCTTTCGGAGAGCACAATCCCTTTGGTTGTATATATATGATAAGACACGGAATTAATTTACAATTTTCAATTTCTAATTTTCAATTAAATTCCACATCCGTCGCCCTCTCAATCTCAATTTTATGTTTAAGAAAAAATCCTTCTTCGCTAACTGGTATAACAAATTTCATCTTATCGCCCGGCTTCAACCCTTTCTCTTTACGTATATCCTGGATAGCGCGTATTGCATCACGCACCCTTCCTTCTTCAATTAGTTCCAGTGTAAAATTGGTATCGAGTTCTACTTCTGAAGCAAGATTTTCATCCACGGTAATGCGTTTGACATTCAGCTCATCCCGAATTAATTCCAGAAATTCTTCACTTAAGTTTGTGTTCTTTATTTTCAATTCGCTTAATGGCTGACGGACTTTAATATTAGCTTTCGAACGCGTTTCCAGAGCCAGAGATACTAAGCGTCGCGTCTCGGCCATATCTTTCAGGACATTATCATCAGATGATCTTAAGAATGATAATAACGATTTTTTCTTCGCCGGCCATTGAGAAAGATGGATACTTTCCGGATCATTTCCGCTCCTTAACTTTTGATAAATATCTTCCGCGATAAAGGGCATGAATGGAGCAAGAATTTGGGCCAAACTTAGCAATATTTCTCGTAATTTAGGTAAAGCCTCGGGCCTAGTTCGCGAACGACGCAGATACCAGGTGGACAGATCGTCTATGAAATCTGCTATGGGACGAGTTGCCTTATCAAGTTCATATTTATCCAAGCTCTCTGTTACATTTGTAATTAATTGAGTCAGGCGAGCGCCAATCCATCTGTCTAGAACATTTTTCGGAGTACGCTTATCATGTCGCCCCTCCGCATACAATTCATAGAAACTCACAATATTTTCCAGTCGAGTGAGATTTTTCTTGGCAATTTCATCCAAACTTTTTTCCGAGAAGGCCAAGTCTTCGGCACGAACGGCGGGAGAGGACATCAGATAATATCGCAGAGCATCAGCGCCATATTTGTCTAAGATATATGTGGGTTCGGGATAATTTTTCAGCCGCTTGGACATCTTTTTGCCATCCTCGGCTAAAATCAACCCATTCACCACTACTTGCCGATAAGGCGATTTGTTAAAAAGCGCTATACCAAGCACACTCATGGTATAAAACCATCCGCGCGTTTGATCTAAACCTTCGGCGATAAAGTCGGCCTGTAGAAAGTTTTTTGCTTCGCGCGAGGCAAACGGCACAGAACCAGAATCATACCAAGTATCAAATATCTCTTTAACCCGCGTGTATTCTTCGCCATCTTTAATAAGCGAAATTTTGTCAATATGCGGCATATGTAAATCAAGTTCAAATGTTTCGTTATGAGGATATGGAACGAAGTCAAGCTCTCGCACTTCGCCTGTATGGATCATGTTGCCGACAAGGGTTCTGATCGGATCTCCATGCGAGATTAGGAGTATTTTTTTGTTAACGTAATTCTTCTCAACGTCAAACACAAAATCATGCATACGCCGACCAATCGCCTCTATTTCTTCTTTCGGACCCTTCTCTCGCAAACGCTCGTCAATAACAAAATCTTTATTCAAAATCTCGGCAGTCTCTCGTGCGCGCAAAAACGGGGAACAAAAAACCATGTCAATATTATCCGCATTAACCCGCGCGGTCTCTTTTCTGCCATTTTCAGTCAGGTGATTATCTGGATCACCGGTCAGATCAAGAATATTTTTAACATTACTCTCCGCTTCACCGTGACGCATTACAAAATATTTATTGCCACTTTTCTTAGTATATTTTTTGAGCGTTTCAATAGAATCTATCACAATCCTTTTGGAACCATCCGCATTCTGCCAGACCGGCAGAGGCGTACCCCAGAAACGCGAGCGTGAGATCGCCCAATCCCTAGCCCCTTCCAGCCATTTACCAAAGCGGCCATCGCGAATATCTTTTGGCACCCATTTAACATTTTTATTATTTTTAACTAATTTATCTTTAAGTTTAATCACTTGCACGAACCAGGAGGAAGAAGCGTAGTTCAGAAGTGGTGTATCACAACGCCAGCAATGCGGATAACTATGAACGATTTTTTCCTTGGCAAAAAGAGTGTTTTTGCCGGCTAGATATCTGATTATTTTGATATCAGTAGCTTGGTGGTCATCTTTCGGTTTCGCTAATTCGCCCACAAAATCTTTTACCTCCGATTTAAACCTACCGTCGGCGCCAACATGTTGAAGGAAGGGCAACTTTTCTTTGAGCGAAAGATTGTAGTCATCTTCACCGAAAGCAGGAGCGATATGCACAATACCCGTGCCATCCTCTAAAGTCACAAACTCTGCCCCGTACACTTGTGATTCTTTTAAGTAATAATCGAACAATGTCTTGTACCTTTTGCCCACCAGATTGCTGCCTAATATTTGTTCCGGATCAGAACCCGGATATTTACCAGTATCAAAAAACTTTTTTGATACAATCAGAGTGTCTCCGGCCCAACGATATTTAACATATTCGATATCTGGATTGACTGCCAAAGCCGCATTTCCCGGAAGAGTCCACGGGGTAGTCGTCCAAGCCAAAAGATACGTCCCAGGCTCATCAACTAATTCAAATTTCACGTAAACCGATATATCAGTGATATCCTTATAACCTAAATTAACCTCAAAATTTGAAAGAGTTGTTTCGCAACGCGGACATAGGTGCATGGATTTAAACCCTTGATACACCAATTTTTTTTCATAAAGTTGTTTGAAAGACCACCAGACGGATTCCATATAACCAGTGTTCATCGTTTTGTAGGAATTTTCCATATCCACCCAGCGACCGGTACGTGGAATAATTTCTTTCCAATCTTTTTCAAAACGAAAAACACTTTCTCTGGCGCGCTTATTAAATTCGGCTACACCGAATTTTTCTATATCTTTTTTCGTCTCCAATCCCAGCTCTTTCTCAATTAGATTTTCAATAGGTAAACCGTGGCAATCCCAACCCCAGCGGCGCAACACATGGAAGCCCTGCATCGTTTTGTATCTCGGGATGACATCCTTGATGGTCCCGGCCAAAATGTGCCCGTAATGAGGAAGGCCGGTGGCAAATGGCGGCCCATCATAAAACACAAATTCGCCCTTCGGAGCATTCTTCTCAAGAGTTTTCTCAAATATTTTATTTTCTTTCCAGAATTGAAGAATTTTTTCCTCTCTTTGGGCTCGTTCGGACCTGCCTCGCGTTGACGAGTCCTCGCGAGTCAAGGCGGGCTTCTCTTCGTTTGTCATATTTCGCCCATTTTAACACCTTTTTTACGTTCGTTACATCTTTTCGGGAGCTGGAATACCAAGAATAGTTAGGCCATTTTTCATGACAATATTAAATGCCTTGACGATGGCCAAGCGGTACGGAGATTCAGGCGAACTATCAATAATCTGCTCATGCGCGTAGAAATTATTGAAACTACCGGCAAGTGCGGTGAGATATGTAGTGATGTAATGCGGTGCGTAATCTCGACCCGCCCTCTCGACTATTTCCGGAAATCTGTATAAAAGTTTCTCTACTTCATGAGTATGTCTTAAGGTCTGACCTTGAGAATTCGTATTTAAGGTCAGACCTTGGGCATCAGCCTTTTCAAGCAGTGAATTAGTACGCGCGTAGGCATACTGCAGATACACACCAGAATCACCTTCTGTAGAAACAGATTTCTCAATATCAAAAACAATATCATTACCTATCGCCTGCCGCAAAATCATATATTTAATAGCTCCGATAGCCACGGCCTCATCACCCTTCACCTTCTTTTTAATCTTATCTATCAACTCCTCGGCAGTAATGACATCACCCGTGCGAGAAGACATCTTCCCTGTAGGCAAACGTAACATGCCGTGTGAAAGGTGTTTCAATTTACCCTTCAAATTAGGAAAAACTTCCCCTGTTGCCACCTCAACCACGTTGAAGAATGCATCTTGTTCGTTACCAGTAATTGTTAGGGACTGATCAAACGGAAAAGTCTGTTGCTTTATCTTTGCCAGACCAATTTCTTTCGCCTCATAAGTCGGTAGTCCTTCGGAATTTAAAAATACTCTCGTATGAAGCCCGACCTTTTCTCCCTTATAAACTACCGCCCCCTCACTTTCTTCAAAAACCGTACCAAGATTATCAAGCACTAATTTCTTACCAATCTCCGCAGTCTCACTTTCAAAAAACGAGTAATCAAACTTACTGCCTAATTTTTGATAAATTTTTTCAAACTCGTTAAGAGACTTCTTCTTGCCCACCTCATATTTCATGCTTATATCCGAATCTGATTTTTCATATATTTTCTTATTGATCTCTTGTATTTCTGTCTTGGCCGCCTGATCTTCCTCAAATGCTTTTGCTCCCAGAGCGTAATCTCCTTTCCATAAGGCCTTGGCCACATGCATACCCACGTCACCATGATAACTAGCCGTCTTTATTTCGGCGCCATTTGCTTGAATAATTCTTGAAATCGACTCCCCGATTGTGTTGTTCATCAAATGACCGATATGAAATGTTTTAAAAGGATTGGGTTGAGTATGTTCTATAAAAATTTTTTGCCCCCTCAGATTATGATTTTTCCCAAATTCATTCCCCTTCTTGATAATTTCCTCCAAACTGTTTTTGAAAAATTCTTTGGACAAATAAAAATTAATAAATCCCGGCCCCGCGAGTTCCATCCTCTCCACCCCACTTGGAGGCTGAGCCTCCAAGTGGGTAATAATTTCTTTGGCTTTGCCAGTTTTAATGCCTACATTAGTAGAGTAATCTCCCATTTTTAAATCCACCGGATGCTCCACAACAAAATCTACCACCTTCAGATCAAGTGATTTTAATGTTTCTTTTATTAATTTTTCTATATCCTCTTTCACCTCTTAAGAATAGCATCAATCCTTCGGGCAATCTTTATCATGTCTTTTTCCTTTTTTCCTCGGGTAGTTTCCGCTGCAGTACCCAGACGAAGACCGGACGGATCCATGGGACTTCGTGTATCAAACGGTATGGTATTTTCATTCACAATTATTCCAGCCGCCTCCAGTTTGTTAGCCGCTTCTCTACCTCCTATTCCCTTTCCATCTTTCCAGACATCTACACGCAGAAGATGAGACTCTGTCCCTCCTTCGATAATTCTCCAACCAAGCCGGGAGAGTTCATTTGAAAGGGTTTTGGTATTTTTCACAACCTGTTTGGCATATTTTTTAAAGGCAGGCCGGTCCGCCTCCGCCAAGGCTACGGCGACCGCAGCAATTTGATTGAAATGCGGACCACCTTGAAGTCCGGGAAGAATTGTTTTGTCAATTTTCTTAGAAAGTTCACGGTTATCTCTCTTGGAGAAAATTAGAGCGGAACGAGGACCACGAAGAGTTTTGTGCGTTGTCGTAGTGACAATATCCGCATAGGGAAACGGCGACGGATACACTTTCCCTGCCACCAAACCAGCGAAATGTGACATATCTACCATCAAATAAGCACCGCAAGCATCTGCAATCTCACGAAACTTTTTAAAATCGACAATGTGAGCGTAAGCGGTGAATCCTGCCACTATGATGTTCGGTTTTTCAGCAATCGCGATACTTTTGAGCTTATTGTAGTCAATGAGCTCAGTCTTTTTGTCGACCTCATACAGGATTGAGTTCCAAAATTTTCCCGTTATGGAAACTTTTTGCCCATGCGTTAGATGACCCCCATGAGAGAGCGCCATGCCCATAATCGTTTCTCCAAGTGGAACCAGCGCGGCATACACAGCAAAATTTGCCGGCGAGCCAGAAAGTGGCTGAACATTAACGCCCCAATCAGTATCCTTCAATCCAAAAAGTTTGAGGGCACGCTTCTGGGTTAGAAGCTCCAACTTGTCTACAACCGCTACTCCGCGGTAATACCGTCTACCTGGGTATCCTTCCCCATACTTGTTTGTCAGTTCAGACCCAAGCGCTTTAAGTATATCTTGCGAAACATAATTTTCAGAAGCAATAAGATTTATGACGCCTCTCTGACGCTTTTTCTCCTGCTCGATTAGTTTGCCAACTTCTTTGTCTTTCATGATTTCTTATCAAACGAGAAATCTTTTCTATCCTTCTCGTTGAATCCTCCAACCACTGTGATTTCACCTTTTATAGGAGGATGCGGGTCATATCCCTCCAAAGTAAAATCTTCCGGACTGAATCCGTCTATTTCTTTAATGTCGGGATTGATTTTCATTACAGGGAATTGTCTTGGTTCTCTTGTTAACTGTTCTCTCGCTTGCTCATAGTGATTGCCATACAAATGAGTGTCTCCCAACATGTGTACGAATTCCCCAACTTTGTATCCGCATACTTGAGCAAGCATCATTGTCAAAAGAGAGTAAGAAGCGATATTAAAAGGAACTCCCAAAAATGTGTCTGCGCTCCTTTGGTATAGAAGCAGTGACAATTTACCGTTAGTGACATTGATATTAAACATGGTGTGGCATGGCGGAATAGCCATTGAAGTGCCGGGTTTGGCCATTTCGTACACATATTCAGGATTCCACGCGGAGACAACCACATGTTTTCTGTCAGGATATTTTTTCGTTTTTTCTATTGCCCAGGCCAGTTGGTCAATTTCTCTTCCGTCGCTTGCCGGCCAGCGCCTCCATTGCCTACCATAGACGGGTCCGAGCTCGCCCCATTTCTTAGCAAATTGATCATCTTCTTTTATTTTGTTAATAAACTCGTCTTGAGACAATTTCGACACATCTCCTGTATCCATCTTTTTCTTATACTCCCTGTAGGGCCAGTCATCCCAAATATGCACATCATTATCAACAAGGTATTTAATGTTCACATCGCCCCTCAAAAACCAGAGTAATTCGTGAATTATTCCTCGCAAGAAAACTTTTTTAGTAGTCAATAATGGAAATCCTTTGGAGAGATCGAAACGCATACTACGACCAAAAACACTTTTAATAGCGATCCCTGAATTAAATTCGTGCTTCTCAAAACCATTGTCAAGAATATCTTGTAATAAATCCAGGTACTGATATTCCGGATGTTTTTGTTTGCTCATGTTGTCTTTTTCTTAGTTTTCTTCATGCCTCGCGAAACACTTACGGGCGGGGTCTCAATTTTCCATTTGTCGTTCACATAGTGATTGAGTTTCTGATAACTTTTCTCCGGCTCAGTCACCATTTGCGAGAAGGTGAGCTGACCTATAGGCATGCCAGGAGTCAAGATAATAGGAACTTCATTGAGATTGCAAAGCTCAAAGGTGATGCATAGAAAGTGGCCCGGGTTAATCAATCCGGCAGTGTTGTGAACCATCAACCCAAGACGGGCCAGGCTTGATTTGCCATGCAGTTGTATGACATACCTTTCAGAACCAAAGTAATCGATTGATATGCCCAGAATACTTACTCCGGGATGCAAAACGAAGGTTTCGCCCTTCTTTAATACCACGTCTTTAGTCCTGGCAAATATTTTCTTAACCGGATCTATGGCATCTATACCATGGGATTCGGTCAACATAAACTTATTTCCCAGAAGGATATCGTAGCTCGCCGGTTGAAGTCGTTTAAGATCAAAATCGGAGATGATGATGTCTCCGGCTTGAACCGCTTTCTTGATATCTCGATCGGATAAAAACATTTTAGGCGATGTTAAATATCTTATCAGTCCCGTAATAATCCCGCCAATTTTTGTTGTAATGCGCAAACATTCTTTCCAAACGGTCTTGAGGCAATTCCTCTACCTCAAAATCTTTCATAAGTCCGAGCAATTCTTTTTTCACAGCATCAGCCAACGTAGGGTCTGTCACCACTTTCTCAAATTCCGCGAGATATCCATAGCCGGCATTTTTATCAATACAGATATTGGTATCACCCAATTTGTACCCCTCTCTCTCACGTGACCATTTGGCTTGATATTGAAGTCCGGCATCCAAAAGAAGTTTATCTAATTCGTCAAGCGTCATGTTCATCTCCGACTCAAATTCCATGCGAGAAATACCATTGGCGCTTGTGTCGGTACCGATGGACGCCTTGACTACAAGAATAACCTTGTCATCCGCTTCACGTGTGCGGACAGAAAATTCTCTCCCATCATCAAGAATTTTTCTGAAAAGTTCTTTTTTAGACTTTTCTATTTTAGGCAAGAGTGCGTCCCTAAATTTTTTAATATCAGATAAGATAAAATAATGATTGAGTTGTTTGTGGCTGTTTAGAAACATTCCGCCCTTTTCTTTAATTTTCCCCCTTAAACTTGATGCCCTTTCCGAATTACCGAGAAGACTTTTGATTTCTATTTCGTACAAGGACATAATTAGATGGACTTATGTTACCACAAATCAGCATCATAGTTGCGCATTCTAGGAACATGGCCATAGGCAAAGCCAACGCGCTTCTCTGGCGTTTACCGGAAGATCTTAAGAGGTTTAAAAAACTGACTACTGGCCATCCTATAATCATGGGTAGAAAAACTTATCAATCTATAAACAGGCCCCTTCCAGACAGGACAAATATTATAGTTACCAGAGATGAGAATCTGGAAATTCCCGGATGTATTATCGTTCACTCGGTAACAGGGGCGATAGAGAAGGCAAAAGAATTTGACCGGGAAGAAATTTTTATTATTGGCGGAGCGGAGATTTATAAAGAGATCCTGTCCTTGGTAGATAGACTGTATGTAACAAAAGTGGATCTGGATGTAGAGGGTGACGCCTTCTTCCCGGAATATTCAAATATATTTACCAAAAAAATTTCGGAAGAATCCGGAGAATTCAAAGGATTGAAATATTCCTATCTAATACTGGAGAAATAAAGAATATAAAATCCTACTTCACATCAACACCCATGGAGCGAGCAGTACCTGCGATAATCTTAGAGGCGACTTCGATGTCGCCGGCATTTAGATCGGGCATCTTCTTTTCCGCGATTTCCTTCAATTGTGATTTGGAGAGAGTGCCAATTTTAGAGGTATTAGGAACGCCCGAACCCTTTTCTTTGCCTAAAGCTTTGAGGATCAAAGCCGCGGCCGGTTCGGTTTTATAAGTCAACTTGTAACTCTTGTCATCAAAAATCTGAACCACAGTCGGCACCGTTTCACCTTTGCGATCTTTGGTCTCATCATTAAAACGTTTGACAAACTCGCCGATAGAAACACCGGCGGAACCGAGTACCGGTCCGAGCTGCTGGCCGGGGACGGCTTGTCCGCCCGGTATTTGAAGTTTTAAAACTTTTACAACTTTTTTGGTCATAGAGATAGTTTTATAAGTTCGATAAATTACACTACGCTTAAGTTTAATAAGTTATTGGGGGGATTTTTGTATAAACTTAATATACCCGCTTATCGCCTTGAGAAGGCCAGTATACCTATGAGCCAGATCGTTTGCAACAATTTCAGTTATAAAATCTTTTTTACCAGAGCGAATTATATTTCTCTTCGTTTCTTCTGCTTCACCTTTGGCAATGTACAAGTATCTAACTTTTTCTTGATAGCTGTGTCTCGCATAGCCTTCAGCAATATTATTTGCTACCGCGGCAGACGATCTTCTCAATTGGTTTGTACTTCCATATTTTTCCTCCTTATTCAACTTATATAACTTATTAAACTTCTCAACTAGTGGAACTAGACTTTTTTCACCTGTAAAAAGTCTAGTTCCACGGGGGTTTCGCGGCCGAACATATTGACCAGAACCTTGACCTTCCCGCGCTCTTCGTCAATCTCGGAAACCTTGCCTTCAAGATCTTTAAACGGACCGTCAATTATAAGCACGGCGTCATTTTCCAAAAGATTAATAGTGTGCGTTACTCTATCGGCAGACATCCGGGCAAAAAGTGCTTCCACCTCCTTCTTGTCTATAGGGACGGGATAAACACCGGAACCGACGAAGCCCGTTACTCTCGGAGTGTTCCTAACCACATACCAAGAATCATCGGTCACAATCATGTCCACTAGAATGTAGCCCGGATAGATTTTCTCCTCCTCTTCGACTCGTTTGCCCCCCTTAATCTTAATTTTCTTTTCAATCGGCACGATAACATTAAAGATTTTATCCTCCATACCCAGGGACTCAATACGCTGTTTAAGATTTCGCATTACCGCATTTTCATACCCGGCATAAGTGTGAACAACATACCAATTTCTACCTTCAGAAATTTTTTGTTTGGCCATAGGATTAGTTAAGAAGTTAAATAAGTTAAAAAAGTTTTATAAGTTTAGAGAACAAATTTTTGAAGAACCAAAGAAGCTACGTAATCAAAAAATCCCAGAAAAATAGCCACTAAAATTGAAATGACGATAACCACGACCGTGAAAACGATTGATTGTTGTCGTGTCGGCCAAGAAACATACTGAAGTTCCCCGCGTGTATCTTTAAGATAGTTTATGAGTCTGTTCATATTTTCGGGCTTAAAAAACACCCCCTCGGGCGTTCTTTCATCATACCACAAGTAATCTTCGGGCGTCAACTTTGAAAATTATCTCATCTCATAAACTACCGTCACATTTACAGTTACCTTATTTTCCCCCGTTGGAATAGTCGGGGTCGGAGCAACAGTTTTGATCATATCGCCCCCTAAACCTTCCGCGTAATATGGTATCGGCCCTCCGCCAGCGTCATCGGAAAAGCTGACCACTCGCGCTAGCCGCACTCCAAGTTCCTTGGAAAGCAGTTTAGCCTTCTCTCTTGCGTCAGCAATTGCTTCAGCTCGGGCTTCGGCCAATATCTTATCCGGATCATCCACGGTAAATGAGAGATTTGAAATGCCAGTAGCGCCGTTCTCTCCCGCGAAAGCAAGCGCCTTCCCCGCATCTTCGGTTGATCTGACTTTCACAGAAATACTGTGGCTGGCGGTGTAACCATCTGGCACTTGTCTGGAAGGCGGGCAAAACGTCTGGGAACAAATCGCCGGCGCAAAAGTGTATTTCGGCCACAGAGAATAATCAGTTGTTTTGATATCTTTTTCTTCAATGCCGAGCGCCTTAAGTCCGGCTAAAATGACGTCCATTTTCTTGGTCACTTGCTCTTGAGCATCGCTCGCCACCTTGGCATCCGCTGAAACGGTAAAGGAAAAGGCGGCAATATCGGGTATAGAGACCGCCTCGCCGACACCCGAAACCGAGATAGAATTGTATGTCGGACTGACACTGCGCAAATCTTTAAACGCCCCCAAAGTTTCAACTGCCAAAAAAGCGGCAAGCGCAATGAGTACAATCCAGGCCCACTTTAAAATTTTTTTGACCTCCGCTGTATGTGTATCCATTTCACCATTATACCACTAACTGAGTTTATTTCTAAACGAACGTCTATCCCCGATAAAAACACTAAAGATCAGCACCGTAAAACTTACAGATAGAAACCCCAAGGCAACACCCGCCAAGATATCAAGCACCCAATGCGCCCCCAAGTAAAGCCGCGAGAAGCTGATAAGAATCGCGACAAAGACACAGCCCAGTATCAAAGCTGTCTTACCCACAAACGTCTTCATCTTATCAAAGAAAGAATAAGCCAACATGAAAAAGAAAGTGGTGGCAACCGTAGTATGACCGGAAGGAAAACTCCAACCATCAACGTCCAGTAAGGGCGAGCCGGGACGCACGACCTTAAAAGTGTCCTTGAGTACCGTCAGAGAGATAACCGCCACACCTAAGGTAACGGCAAAAAGGATGGCATCATACGTGCGGCCGCGCACGGTAAGTATAATGACAACCAGAGCGGCCGCGGAAAGAAGAATCGCGGGGTTACCCAATCTAGTAACAACGACCAGGAAAGTTGTGAGAAGGGGCGTGCGCAGGTGCGCCACTATTTGCTCAATGGCAGTGTTGAGGGGAGTTAATTCTGTGCCGGAAAGCAGTCCTTCAATAATCACCACGAGCACCAATCCGGAAATCATATAGACCAGAAGAAAGAGGATGTTCTTCGCCCAATTTGGAAACATCATACTTTATAAGCGTATCATAAATTACCGGGGGTTTAATAATCCTTCGCCTTGGCGAGGGTATCCACCAGAATATCAAGTTCCATAGCGGCTACTCCGACGACCTTGTCCGCACCTCCATAGTATATATAGAGCAACCCATCGCGCGCCACCATCCCGCAAGGGAAAACCACGTTATTGACTATTCCCTCTTTCTCATACAGTTGTTCCGGCTCAAAGATTGGATCAGTCGAACGCGACAGAACGGTCGTCGGATCTTTAAGATTTAAGAGCACGGCCCCAATACGATAAGTATGGTGATGTTCCGAGATGGCGTGATAAAGGAGAAGCCAGCCTTCTTTAGTTTTAATTGGCGGAGCCGTAATGCCGACTTTCGCGCTATCCCACATTCCAGACCTTGGCCCGAAAATTTTGATACATTTGTTTACTACCTCCTTCTTGAAATCAAGTGATTTAAGAAAATCGGCACAAATGTCTGTCCCGATACGGTGAAATATTAAATACTTACCTCCAACTTTCTCCGGAAAAATGCAAGCGTCTTTGTCATCAACACCATTAGGAGTAATGATCTCCGGTTTCTTCCACTTCCATCGACGCAAGAGAAAATCTTTTACTCCGATAGAAGTAACAGCTACCCGCGGCGGACCAATACTGTCATATGCGGTATAACACATGTATAAGTTCTTTCCGATTTTGGTCAGACGCGGATCTTCGCATCCTGAATTGGCCCCCCCTATTTTCTTAGTTTCGAAATTCTCGCGCGGAATATAAACCGGCTCACTAAGACGTTCGGTAATCTTCGTTCCATCAACACTTAGGGCATAACCAATGACAGAAGTATTGTCACTTGAGAGAGCGCGATAGAGGATATGAATTTTACCTCCAAGATCAATGGCGGCGGGATTAAAAGTCGCTTTCGATTCCCATTTATGATTTTCATCGGGAACAATAATGGGATTCTTTTGGACGCGCTTGAAATGCCAGCGGCTTTTCGTTTCGGGACAAATACTTGAAACCAAATCCTTCAGACTGACACACGCCGAACATACGGTGGTATCAGCTGCTCCGTAATAAATCGTCAAAATATCGCCGTCTAGAAGTATTCCTGAAGGAAAAACAATATTTAAAACATGGCCGGAGAGTTCGTACGGTTCTTCTGGAACCAGCATAGGACCCTTGGTTCGGCCGATGACTTTACGCGGATCGTCAAAATCTAGAAGCAGAGCTTCAATACCGAAAAGTGGCCCTCCATCGCTGCCGTGAAAAAAGTTCTGGATATGCGAGTATATGATAAGCCAACCATATTTAGTTTTTATAGGTGTGGCGCCAACCTCAACATGATCGTGATCGTCGCGGCGCAATTTTTCTATCTCATGTTCATTCATTTTGGTATACCAACTTTCCCAAAATTTGAGAGACCAAAATTCAGAAATATCATTCGCTTGAGCGATCACCATTTTCGCCGGCGGATTATCCGTATAGGCGCTGAAAAGGGCGGTAATCTTGCCGTCTATCCGTTCCGGAAAAAGAGTCATGGCTTTGGCATTGAAAGGCGTCACCAAATGCCTCTCATCAACTCGTTTAAGGTCTTTCGAAATCGCCACGGCGACCTTAATACCTTCTGCGGTAAATGGAAAGTGGGAAAGAGCCGTGTAGAAAATGTAATAACGCCCTTCAAAAAATGTGGCGCGTGGGTCCTCGCAACCAAATTTTTCCCACTCCGCTTCCGGGACAATAAACTGTCTGCGTTTCTGGAAATGCAGGCCGTCTGAACTCTCGGCCATGCCGATGGTAGATATTTGATCTGGAGCGCTTAAATCATTTTTGCCGGATATCGCTCGATATAAGCCGCAGATACTTCGGCCCCGCTTCACCGTAGACATATTGAAAGTGGCGGACGCTTCCCAATGATGGTCTTTATTGGGTATCAAAATTGGATTTTCTCGTGATCTCTTGACTATAAACATGCGAATTTATGCCACCTTGGCTGATTTAATTGAAAAAACGGCGTGTTCATTATTCATGAGCTTTCTGACAAATTCTTCCAGATTGGCAGAAGCGACGCCAATATGTTTATCGCCTCCGCCATAGTAAATAAAGAGGGTCCCGCCCTTCACCACCGCGCCCGAAGCGTAAATAATGCCCGGCTTCCAGTCATTCTCGTACCACTTATCAGGTTCGAGCACGGGATAACGGGACCGGTAAAGAATCTTCCGTGGATCTTTAGGGTCTAGAAGCAGGGCCCCGAGCTTGTAACGACCCGGGTCGTCTTTATCCATAGCATGATAGAAAAGGAGCCAGCCATGGCGGGTTTTAATAGGCGGGGGGCCAGCACTACGAGTACGATTGTGCCAAGCAAGCTTCCTGTCTGGTAGAAGATGCGGGTCGGGACTATCAAAAGGCGGAATGGGTTCCTCGAGATTATCAAGACATTCAACGCGCACTCGCGCCGGGTCATCGTCATGAAGATTGTGGAAAAGAGCGTACTTACCGCCTATCTTTTCAGGAAAGAGCGCCCAATTCTTATGCCTCTCATTGGGAGGAGAGAGGAAAACGAAACGGCGCCAATTCCATCGCCCTTGTTCAAGATCATCCTCACCAATAGAGGTCAGACCAACTCTGATCGAATGCCATCCATTAAAGATATTGAACGTCAGATAAATGCGATTATTGATTTTTGTAGCTCGTGGATCTTCGCACCCGCCCCATCCGCCGCCGGAGATATAGAGTCCCGTGTTGTATGACAATCTTGACGGAGAAGTATACGGGTGGTGTTTGGCGGATTCAGCAACGGTTTCCGGCATGTAGACTGGATGAGGAAATCGTTTATCGAAATGAACGCCGTCTTTACTTGAAGCATAACCGATACGGGAAATACCGTCCGGGCCAAGGGCACGATAAAAGAGATGAACGCGGCCTCCGTGCCTCACCGCCCCGGGATTGAAGACCGCTTCCGATTCCCAATAAGAACCCGATGCCGGGGTAATGACAGGGTTGTGAATGAATTTACGGAGATCCAGAGCTCTGGGCTTTTTTGGAGTTCTCCTGACCTTTTTTTTAACAGATTTTTTATTGGTTTTCTTAGAAACTTTTTTGGATCGTTTTTTCAAAGTAATTTGTTTCTTAGATACAGCCATTATTCCGCCATTATAACATTGATTTTATTTCAACAGTTTCATGATAATCTTTTTTGTTTCCTCCGGATTTTTAACCGTTCGACACTCTATGCCTAAAGTTAGAACCGGCGCGTCATTACCGCCCTTAAAGAGTTTGTCTCCGACGTAGAGTATTTTTTCCTTTGAAACACCGGCTCGCTCCATAAGTTTTTTGAGACCATAGGCCTTATCTATACCGGCCTTCGTCACCTCTATGGAAGTGGTGCCGCCAATGCGCATTGAGAAACCCGGCAAAGAACGTTTGAGCACGTTTATCATCCGCTCACGTTTTTCGTTATCTGGATCCCACTTTTCCTTTAATTCAATCGGGGCGTCTTGTCCAAAGGCGGAGAAATTGAGTTGGGACCCTCGATCTTCTATGAGTTCTCCGTAAGTTTTGCGCGGTTTTTTAAGTCCGACTTCTTCAAAGATATTCTCAAAAGCTGTTTTGATGCGTTCTTTTTCTTTAGTGGAAAGTGGAGCGTCGTTTTCACATAGCCAACCGTCGCCATAACAAAAGACGGTGCCATCGGCCGGCAAAATATAAAGACTCTTCATATGTTCAGACGAACACGGGAGACTGTCCAGAATTTGTGACTTAAATTGTTTGTAATTGGCCCCAGAAATAATGGCCACCGTATATTTGCTCATAAGCTGGCAGAGAAGTTCAGCCATCTCTGCATCAGGTGGCAACTTACTGCGCGTCAGTGTTCCGTCAATATCAAAGACAATTAATTCAAGCCCTTTCATCCCGTTAGAAGTTAATTCTTATAACACGCCTTGTAAATAAAATCTCGTTTTTCACGATCGTAGATTACTTCTAACGGGATTCATATCAGAAGTATATCAGTTAAATACCTCATCTTTCCTTACTCATTATAAATCCAGTATCCTTCAATTTGGTAAATTATCCTAGTTTCTCCAAAGCCAAAGCATCGAAATCTTTGTAATTCACGGTAAGCTCTTCACCTCTTTCAATATTTCTTGCCGCAATATCAGCCTCTTTATTTGATTCATCTCCTATTAGATTCGGGGTATCAGAAGAATTGAGAAAACGGGCATCATCAGAGTTTAAAATATATTTATTAGTTATTTTATTTCTATATGCATAGTGCAGAAAAATTTTTTTAGCTGGCCCAGGCAGAATATCTACTACTTCGGGAGTTAATTCCAAATCAACTCCATCAATAAATTTCTGGACGAGCGTACCTTTTGGTATAAATTCATCCGCAAAAAGTCCCATGCCTTGAATCTTGCTCCGACCCAACTTTGTTTTTACTAACAGCATAGTTAAATTAGGGTTATATTGCACAGGGAAAATTTGCGATTGAAAATTTTGATTGTAAATAATCAGAAAAATATCCGTTGTATTTCTTTTGAATATATTTTAGCTGCCAATCATTACCAGTAATGACTTTTCTACAATTTTTACTTCCACAATAACATTTCATTTTGTAATCTGAGCTTTCCGACATTGCGTAATCAAAAGTCAGCTCTTCATCTTTTTTTATATCACGCATGGCCACAAATTTCATACTTCCGTCTATACCTAAATTAGGATCGCATGAATGATTTATATGGTCTTCTGTTTCATATTCTCCCGGTGTGGTGGCTGCGAAAAATAAATCGTTATTTATCTGCAACATGTGATCGTTACCTGCATCATACAACGTGTCTGCTTCAGTGGAATTGATAAATTTTCCTTTTCCATTTTCAAAACTGATAATCAACTCACCCTTCTGAATTGATCCTTTGGCAAACAATCCTCGTCCACTGATGCGACTATTTCTCATCCCTACCTTTGGGGAACTATATGATGTATTGTTGCCCATAAAAGTATTCGGCCACGGTAATTACCTTGCCTACCCCACTACTTGTGCTAGTAACAATAGCGATTTTCTCATACTCAAAGTATAGCAGTTCAGAACAAAAAAGTTTTTCTAAGTTTATCTTTAATCTGTGTATGTCCGGCTCCACTTTTCAGAAAGATTTCTCTGGCTTTTGCATCTACTTCATTAATAAAATATTCGTAATGAATTAATTTTAAAGGTCTTCGATTTTTTGTGGAAGATACCTCCCCCCTTGCATGTTGAGATAATCTTCTTTTTAAATTATTAGTATAACCAATATAAAGTTTGTCGTCCTTCTTGCTCAATAAAATATAAACGTAGAAATGTTCCATATACTCCCGCTAGAACGTCCGAGAACGTCTGACGTTCCCGACGTTCTAGCAGTAATTTAATTATATATTCTAGCGGGACCCGTCGCACGGGTCTCCGCTTACGGACGCATTCTAGGGGGAACCGCGTCCGACGCGGGGGCGACTAGAGAGAATCGGACTCTCGCGACCAGCTCCACAAGCTGGAGTTCTACCACTAAACTATAGTCGCCATTATGCCTGTCTTTACAGTCTCTCACTACTTAATCATAACTCGGAGCACTCTCCTTTATACCAGAACGGAGGTTAGTCAGTCGAGCGAGAGCAAAGAGGGTGCTCGAGAGTCGGTTTAGATATTTGAGTATTTCGGGACTAATCGTTCTCATTTCATCATTTGTCGCGACCACTCTTCTCTCCGCGCGTCTCGCGAGCGCGCGAGCAAAATCCAAAAGCGCGCTAAGTTCGGTGCCTCCCGCGATGGTAAAAGTCTTTATCTCCGGAAGCTCTTTCTCGCACTCCGCGATTAATTCTTCCATCTTCTTTACCTTTTTCTCCACAATATTTTTATCTGCTCCAGCCACATGCGCGCAGATTATAAAAAGATTTTCCTGAATTTCTTCTAAAATTTTTGAAAGGCTAGAGCCTGACACCTTGAAGCTCAAGGCCTTTTTATATACCTTCACCACACCGAGAAAAGAATTCAATTCATCCAAATCTCCGAGCGCTTCCGCCACGGCCGAACTTTTAGAAACTCGCTTTTGATCACAGCCAAAAAATTTTGTAGTGCCCCTATCTCCTTTGCCGGTATAAAGTTTAGACATTGTGCGCGGGACAGGACTTGCACCTGCAAGGGATTGCTCCCGCTACCACCTCAAGGTAGTGCGTCTTCTAAATTTCGCCACCCGCGCATATTAATAATATTACTCGGCCTTAACTGTTTGTTCAATTTCCGCCTCAACTTCTTTCGTCATTCTCTGATTTCTCATTTGACGACTGACTTCCTTGGCTGCTTTTTCTCGGATATGGTAGAGCTTGGCGCGACGAACTTTGGAGCGTTTGATCACTTCAATTTTATCTATCACGGGAGAATAGAGAGGAAAAATCTTTTCTACACCCACACCGGAAGAAACATTGCGTACGGTGAAAGTGGCGCCCGCTTCCCTGCCGTGCTTGCGCGCGAGCACCAAACCTTCAAAAGCCTGCAGGCGAGTTTTACCTTTCTCGACGATTTTCTGCCAGACACGCACGGTATCTCCAGACCGGAGGTCAAGTTTTTGCCTTTCATCAATATTTACCGGGCTGATTACTCTATTTGTCATTCGTTTGTAGGCACCAATCTAACACAGCTTAGCCCAGTGTGTCTATTGCTTTTACAAAATCCTCTGGATACGGGGCTTCGATGGCGATTTGTTTTCCACTTACATTTTTGAAAATGATAGCGCGAGCGTGGAGGGCCAAGCGATTGAAACTAAGAAGACAAGGTTTCTTGAGTGCATAAAGTTTATCACAGACAACCGGATGGTGGAGCGCTCTGAAATGCACCCTGATCTGGTGAGTTCTGCCGGTCTTTGGTTTAGCTTCAAGGAAAGTAATATTTTTTTCGGGGTCACGTTTGAGCACTTTGAAGTAAGTTACCGCGTCTCTTTTCTCTCCTCTCGTTCCACGCTCGGCAGACCATTTTTTAAAATTACTGATACTTCTCGCTATCGGCAGATTGATAGTGCCTTGATTATCCTTCAGATTACCATAAACAAAAAGATGGTAGATTTTTTGAATCTCTCTTTTTTGAAATTGTTCTTTCAGAATCTTATGTCCAATTTTAGTTTTGGCCAGAAGTAAGACGCCTGAAGTTTCTCGATCTATTCTATGTACTACGCCCGGACGTTTGATATCGCCAAGATTCTCTCCAACATCCTTCGCTCCTGGATATTTTTCTCCAAACCATGCTGAAACACTCGACTCTTTGGTACGACCATCCGGGTGCACCACCAATCCTGCCGGCTTATCAAGCACGACAATATCTTCGTCCTCGTAAAGAATATGTTTGGATAAATCAGTCATATGTGAGCACGAGAGGATTTGAACCTCCACGAGATTGCTCCCACTGGCTCCTGAAGCCAGCGCGTCTGCCAGTTCCGCCACGTGCTCATAGAGGAAGCATACAATATATGATAATATCTCTCCATTGCGCGGGATTAGCTCAGTTGGTACGAGCAACGCTTTTACACAGCGAAGGTCGCAGGTTCGAGCCCTGCATCCCGCACCAATATCAAAATGAAAAAAGATTATCAAAAATTAAGTATCCAGGCCCACCAAAAAGCTCGTGGAAAGATTTCTGTAATTGGAAGACTGCCTGTTAATAATCGCGAAGATTTATCCATCGCTTATACACCGGGCGTGGCCGGACCAGCTCTTGCCATAGCGAAAAACACGAAGCTTGCATATGATCTCACCGCTACCAAAAACGGCGTGGCTATCGTTTCTGACGGCTCGGCCGTGCTTGGACTCGGTAACATCGGCCCCGAAGGGGCGCTTCCCGTCATGGAAGGCAAGGCGGTACTTTTCAAACGTTTTGCTAATATTGATGGTTTTCCCATCGTGCTCTCTACGCAAAATATCGACGAAATAGTGGCTGCGGTCAAGGCAATCGCTCCGACATTTGGCGGTATCAATTTGGAGGACATTTCCGCGCCACGCTGTTTTGAAATTGAAAAACGTTTGAAGAAGGAGCTCTCCATACCTGTGATGCATGATGACCAACACGGTACGGCGATTGTGGTACTTGCCGGATTGATCAACGCGCTCAAAGTTGTTCGTAAACGTAAAGAATCTATACGAGTGGTTATAAACGGCGCGGGCGCGGCGGGCATAGCTATCACAAAATTACTTCACTATTACGGGGTTCGAAATATTACAATTTGCGACAGTCGGGGAATAGTAAGTAAGAAACAACATGGTCTAACCCCTATCAAAAAAGAGATTCTTAAAATTGCCAACAAAGAAAACGTCTTCGGCCCACTTTCTGACGCGCTTAAGAATGCCGACGTCTTCATCGGAGTCTCGAAGGGCAATCTGCTTAAACCCCCCGACATTAAAACCATGGCAAAGGGTGCGATTATTTTCGCTATGGCCAACCCTACGCCTGAAATTATGCCGGGCGAGGCCAAACGTGCCGGAGCGGCTGTCGTTGCTTCCGGCCGATCTGATTTTCCAAACCAAATCAATAACGTCCTTGTCTATCCGGGCATTTTTAAAGGGGTGATAGAATCTCGCACATCCAAAATTACTGAAAAAATGAAAATTGCTGCCGCCGAAGCGCTCGCAGCCGTAGTCAAGAAACCGACAGCAGGGAAAATTATTCCCGATATCTTTGATAAAAAGGTGGTATTGGCTGTTTCTAACGCGATAAAGAAACTTGCCAGTTAGACCCCGTACTGATAATTTTAGAGCACGTCCCCGTAGCTTAATGGATAAAGTAGAGCTCTTCTAAGGCTTTGATGCAGGTCCGATTCCTGCCGGGGACACAAAATCTAACTGTCAGAATGGCGGGAAAAATTGGAGCTGATACAATTGAACTATGAAATTAACACCTTTAAAAAAAGTTATTAATCTCGAAGGTAAAACTGCCATCGTTACCGGCGGAGCCATGGGTATCGGTTTTGGCATCGCTTATCGTCTAGCTGAAGCTGGGGTAAAAATAGTTATTGCCGACCTTAATGAAGAGGCTGGCAACAAGGCGAGTAAAGAGTTGAGTGATGACGGTTTTAAAGTGGCGTTTATAAAAACCGATGTTTCTAACGAAGAGAACGTAAAAAAGACAACAGATTTTGCAGTACAGACATATGGCAGTATTGATATCCTGGTAAACAACGCCGGCATTTATCCCATTATCCCTGTTATGCAAATGACGTCCGGCAATTTCGAAAACATTCTGGCAGTTAATCTTAGAAGTGTCTTTCTTTTCACAAAAGCCGCAACCGAAGTAATGATTAAGCAAAACCGAGGCGGCTCGCCTCGCTTTAGCTCCGGCGTAGCGGGCAAAATTATCAATATCACCTCAATAGATGCCCTGCACCCCTCCTCCGTAGGACTGGCAGTTTATGACGCTTCCAAACACGGACTCTGGGGATTCACCAAAAATACTGCGTTAGAACTTGCGCCGCATAATATTCAGGTCAACGCCATCGCTCCCGGCGGCATCATCACCCCCGGCACTGGAGCTGGACAACCCACCACTCCTGAAATGGAAAATAATCTTAAAAAATTCTTAGAAAAAATACCGATGAGACGCATGGGCGAACCCGACGATATAGGTAAAGTCGCTCTTTTTCTTGCGTCTGATCTCTCAAGTTACATGACCGGATCACAGATCGTAGTGGATGGTGGCGTACTACTTTCCTAATTAATCTTTCAAACTGGGATCAGCGGGAGCCGGTATGGCAGAATTCTTCATTCTCCCAAACTCAGACGCTTTATTTTGATAATACAAAATAGTTTCTCTTAAAACAGAGGTGTCCAAGATTTGTCCTTCTGGCACGCCCAAATCATCTGGCATAAAGATATCCGTCTGATTAGTTTGTCTGAACATAAAAATACTGAAGGCAATAACTAAAGCGACAAGAATTATCGCTGAAATAAAAATAATCTTCCAGTCAGCTTCGGAGCTGGTACCAAAGCCGAAGATTTTACCGTCAATCTTCCAATTCAACTTCTTCAAAGATGTCCTTAAATCGTTCATAGTTTAATTAAATGAATAAAATGACAAAACAATTTTCAGGCGCCAGTAATTTTCATCTTTAGAAAGATTGAGTTCATCTATCATCACTCGATGAGGCAAGCTCTCAACGGCGCGAATGAAAGAAAATGTCGGGGTCCAAGCGCCCCGGGTTTCCATTACTATACGAATTATATCCGGTTCGACGGCTTTTTTACCTCCTAATTTTTCAACCGAGACGACATCGGTCTCGAGATCAAAGATCTGACCTGCCTCCTCGAGACTTTCGATGAACGGCACTAGTTTCTCGTTAGAAAGTGTCAGGGCATCAAAAGTGGCAATGTCATCTGTGGCATTGTTTTGGATCGTTCGTATAGATTTGGCTAGGATTTCCACTTTAGTGTCTTGATTCGCCAGATTAATGAGTTCGGAGGCCTCTTGATCCTTAATTTTGATACTGTAAATTTCCATGATTAGGACAACAAGAAGTCCGATTGAGATAAATAAGACTATAAAAAGAAATGGCTTGGAATTTTTTAAAATCATATTGATGAGAGTCTGATTTGGAAATTAATATCCTTATCCTTAGCCAGATTAGATATCGGGGAAACAACTTCCGAGAAATCACTTAAAGAAGCGATGCGATTTTCAAATGTGATGAGAGATTGCCGATTGGCGGACACTCCACTGACTGAAAGATTTGTTTTATCTTTTGCTTTAATTGACGAGAAACCGGTAATGATTATACCTTCATTCTTTTGGTCGAGAATCTTTTTAATCAAATGAGATGGCCTGTCTGTATCGAGCGCTGGGGAAAGCAATTGGAGCTTGCGATTGATCTCTTCAAGCCAAACCTGAAGGCCCAGATCTTCATTTCTTTGCTCGGCGCTGCCTACAATTTTCGTGCGCTCGAGCGCCATAATCCGGTGAACATTAGACAGGAGATAGGAAGGAAACAGTCCTATTATCCCTACCACGAGTACCAAAATAAGCGCGCAAAGCATAACAATGAGTCTGCGCATCGCATATTCATGCGCCACTTTCTGTCTTTCTTCTTCTGTTAACAATTTAAACATATTTTATCTATCGCGAGGCAGAATCAAACCTATGGCAGACGCGTATCCAAGAGATTCTCCAAACGTTATTTCCGGAACATAATTATTGGAGCGAGACATTTTCAACCACACATCAGCCGTTGTGTATGGGATTTCACTTCCACCCATAAATTTATCGACAAGGGCCGTCTTACTTCCCCCGGACCCGCACAGGATTATTTTTTCAATCTTGCTTCCCGCGTGAGCATTCCAAAAGGCGATCACTTTGCGCATTTCTTCCCTCAAAAATTCTTTAGAACCCGAGCCGGGATCGCCGGCGGCGAGACTATAAGCCAACGCAGTGCTGAACTGCACCACCCCTTTCTCAACTACATAGAAACCGGTTTTTTTGGTAGAGAGATTAATAATCAGGGTTGGTTGTCTATTACCCTTATGAATGACCGCTCGAGCAATGGCCCGCGACTCAAGATCGAAGGAGATCGGAGTAATCCCGGCAGACTCAAAGAGTGTCACATAAGCACTGACAATATTTTTAGGTAGAACGGAGACGGCTACCTTTATCTCACCAGTATCCCCATCTTCGCTGACAACCTCAAAATCGAACACCGATTCGGCAAGAGATATGGGAACATTCTCTTCGATGATGAAAGCAACCGCATCCTTCATGCCTTCGGGAGGCACTTGACCAATATTAGCGGTAAAGAGGTACGCCCTCTCTTCGGGCAAAATGGCCTTCACGTAAGAAACACCATAATGTGAGGAAAATTCACGCAAAACATTGGCAAGCTCGTCTGGATTATTAATCAAGCCAGATTCAACCGATCCCTTGGGATTATCAATTTTGCTGGCATGTGCCAACTCAAACCCTCTGCCAAAAATTTTTCTTCTTAACTGTACAAATCTGGTGTCGGTATCCTTGATCACGACACCGGTAGTCGAGAGTAAAAGAAATTCGGGGACAGGGAAAAGATCAAGTAACGCTTTTTGTTTCTCGGAAACAACCATACTCTTAATTATACCCCACCTTGTCTGACATTTCTTATCTGCTCTCCAAGTAGTTCTTAAGAATCAGAGCGGCGGCGGAAGCATCGGTCATTTCCGTCCGCCCTTGAAGCCGCCGGGCCTCGAGAGTGGTGAAAACCTCCGGATGACAAACTATTTCCACCTCACTCGACTGCGCAGACAAACGCGTTTCAAGTTCACTTTTAAAGCTATCTATCGCTTTTTGAATCGGGTTCGAATTGCCACTTAAGTCTCTCGATTCGCCAATTATAATTTTCCCTATTTCCTCCTCTTCTCTAAATTTCAAAACCTTATCTACCAGAGTTTTGTCATTCGGCCATACAGCGCGCGGTAGAGCAAAGTCGCCCATCTCATCAGTTGATGCGACACCCACACGCCTTTCGCCATAGTCGATTGCCATAAGCTTCATCCGATTAATTATAGTATAATTAGAAAGAGTATTATTGTTAATTATATTTATACATATATATGAATTCTGCTGTTTGGATTCTAAGAATAGCGACCGCCGGATCCTTCATAGGACACGGAATGTTTGCCATTCAAGGCAAAGAGTCGTGGTTTAAATATTTCGAAGCGGTCGGTATAAACAACCCGGAGACGATTGTAACCCTGCTTTTGCTCATCGGCGTACTAGACCTTGCTTTGGCGGTTCTAACTCTGATCAAGCCGGTGCGAATAGCTGTTTTGTGGATGGCGCTTTGGGGATTGTGGACAGCAATGATTCGCTGGCCGATAGGGCCTGATCCCGTTTGGGATTTTGTTGAAAGATGGGCAAATTGGGGCGCGCCTCTGGCATTGTTGTTCTTACTTGGATGGCCAAAGAATTTCAAAGAGTGGTTTAGGTAACAATCGCACAGAAAAGAGTATAATACACATTCTTTCCGAGCAAGGCGGAGGAGTGGCTCGAGAGGTTGAAGGCACCGCACTTGAAATGCGGCATGGACGAAAGTCCATCGTGAGTTCGAATCTCACCTCCTCCGCCTTACTCGGAAATCAATGTTTCCAATCTGTTCTCTATTGTTCTTGAGGCGAGGGTGGGATTTTTTTGATGTTAAATTTAATGACCTTGGGAGTGAGATTAACGATTGAGAGTGTATCAGGAGCGCCGACAACATCATCATTTGTTATCGTGTATTTCTGCGCGCCAGCAACGCTATCCTCAAGATCGAGGCTTATTTTTAATTTATCCGCATTCAAAAAACTAAAATCCTGATTCCGACCGGACAAAGAAACGCTGATTTCTGTCGGACCAATACTTTCGATGAGATATTCTGCCGGCAACGAACGAAATTCGACCGGTACTTGGAAATTTTTGGTAATAGTGCCCGCACCAAGCTGGATTATAAAGGCATACCACAGAAAGAAAGCAATCAAGAGAGAAGTGAGTTTTTCTTTCCAATTTACTAAAGGATGCCAACTTTTCGGTCCGGCGTCACCCTCAAGTAAATGTTTACGCAAAAAATCATGCAATCTAGCCGGAAGTTCGTCAGCGACGGAGTCCTCGGGCAAGGCCTTAATATCGCTGTCTTCCGCGATTGAAATTACTCCCCTTTCTTCAGATACCACGATAATGAAGGCATCCGAGCGTTCAGCAAGTCCAAGCGCCGCGCGATGCCTAGTTCCAAATTTTTTTATTCCTTTTCTGGCCAAAGGCAAATGAACTCCGAACGCTCTCACTCTGTCTCCTTGGATCATCGCAGCGCCATCATGTCCGGGAGAAGATGGGTCAAAAATACTCTGTAAAAGTTCTGCGGACACCCTGCCTCCCAAGGGGATGCCTCCCGCCGCCACCATATCCAAATTGTCTGCTCCGGGAAAAACTATGATGGCACCGGTTTTGGCGCGCGCGAGAGCGACAACCGCTTCAATCACTTGAACGGACACAAAATCCGGAATAAGCTCGCGCTTGGAATAAGGAAATTTTCTCCACAACGAAAGCCATTCAAAGAGTCTCCGCAATTCTCTCTGGAACACCACAATAAAAATAATCACAAAAAATCCAAAGAAAAAACTAAAGAGATAACTTGTCAGATAAAGACCGAAATATCTTGCAAAGATGTAGATGAGCACTAAAACTGCCACTCCGTTAAAAAGGAAGAGGGAGTGCGTTTTTTTAAAAAGCAAAACTATGGCATAGACCAAAAATGCCACGACTATCATATCAAGATAGTCGCGCAATCCGATATCAAACGAAGAAAAATTTGCAAAAATCGCGCCCGCGGTCAGTAATTGAGCCGTCATACGCTGATTATAATGAAAAGTTTGAACTTTACTACCCCTAACAGACGTAAATCTAATGCGCAATCAAAATATTTACGATAAACATTAAAACTACACCGATTAAAAACAAGAGTAAATGTCTCCAGTAAAAATTGTCATGTTTTGAAGCTCTGATTGAATGAGGAATAAGATCATGAAAAACAACCACTAAAAACGCTCCGGAGGCTAAACCGAGAAGAGGAACTTCAAGTATTTCAAAACTTTCTAACAAAAAGAAACCGCCCAGCGCGCCGGGAAGAATCGTGGCGGAAATGGCGAAATTTAAGACAAGAGCCGACTTTGCCGAGTAGCCGGCTTGTCGGAGGACAAAAAACTCTGATATTTCTTGCACCAGTTCGTGGACAAAAATACTCAGGGCGGCAACTATCCCGAGCGAAGAACCGGCGGCAAAAGAGACCGCTAAGAAAATACCATCGCCCAAATTATGAAGAGCGTCACTTACCACAATCCGTCGAGCGTCAAGTCTTGAATGGGGATGCGTTTCAAGCGTTTCATCATGATGGTGGTGCGAGGAAGGCAGAAATTTAAATAACAGCCACACTGCCAACACTCCGACTATGATCCAGAGTAATCCGAATCTGAAAGTATTCGAATGTTCTAGCGCCTCAATTCCCAGTTGATAGGCAATGACCAAGAAAACTCCTGCGGAAAAACTGACCAAAAGACTCAAGTGACGCTCAACCACGCGACCCGCTCTCCGCCACACAGAAAAAACTCCAACAAGAGAAGCAAACATGATAAGAACGGCGTACGGAAATATTTCGATCATTCTAGAATAGACGCTTAGAGATTATGATATAATTTAGGTACTTATGCCGCAACCGTCATTTAAAGTAGAGTGGGACGCTCATGAGTATGAGCACAAAGAAAGAAGTTCTGATTGGTTCTGGGCGGTGGGTATTGTTTCAGTTTCCGTCGCTATCGCCTCGGTTATTTTGGGCAATATTATTTTCGCCATTTTGGTGCTTGTCAGCGTTTTTGCTCTTTCGATTTTTACCAATCGTCCGCCAAGCACGTTACATGTAATCGTAGATGACAAAGGTATAACCCGGGGTAAGGTTCGTTATCCATATCAAACTCTCCAGTCTTTTTGGATAGATATGGACCATCCTCACAAAAAAATCATCCTGCGATCCGAAAAGTTGCTGATGCCTCTTATTATTGTACCACTTAATGATGAAATTGATGATGGACAATTACGCGAAAAGCTCTCCAAAGTTTTGTCAGAAGAATTCCACAACCTTCCCTTTGTTGAGAGAATTCTTGAATACCTCGGATTTTAATAAAAAACTAGAGCCCTTGATTCTTAGATTGACGGGTCCGCTGAATAAGTTCGTCACGCAGTTGTTCGGCAACTTCTCGGGAGAGCGCCGGCAACCGTCCTTCGGCGCCGCCACCGGACACCCCGTATCTATTAATTGTCGCGCTCATTCCCGCTGTCTGAATGTTAAGATCCGATAATCCAAGCAAGCGAGCCAGAATACCCCGATAAATATCCACGTTCTGAATGCGATCGTAAGGAATAGTCACATATTTTTTATAGATAACTCCGAGCTCTTTGCGAAAACCAACATCGGTGAGTTCGTAGCGGTAAAAATAGTACGTGAGTTTGGCCCAAACAAAACACAAGACTAGGAAGGCAGGAACAATAATCCACAACCAATTTAGAAAACCAAATGAAAACTCACCCAAAATTACTGCACCATAAATGCTCAAAAATATGATTGGAATAAACGCACGTAAAACGAAACTGATAAAAAATAACCAGACTGCTTTCGGATCAAGTTGTTTCATGGATTATAAATTTAAGACTGACTAATGTGGTTCGATATATCTATTGTAACATATTCCTAACGTGATGCTCCCAGGAGGAATCGGACCTCCATTTTAACTTCCGCAAAGTTATGTCCTATCCATTGAACGATGAGAGCGCAAGTTTAGCTTAAAGCTTTTTAACCAATTTTGAAAGACGGGATTTCTTACGAGCGGCGGTGTTTTTCTTTAAAGTCTTGCTCTTGACCGCCTTATCGAGCGCGCTTTGAACTTCGCGCATCATGGCTTCCGCCTCTTTCTTACTACCGGAGACGACGAGTTTTTTGAGAGATTTGACGGAGCGAGAGATCTTATCTTTGCGACGCAAATTGAACTCTCGTTTGCGTTGAGAGCTTCTGTGCGCTTTGGCGGCTCCTCGGGTAATTGACATTGGGAGCATCTTATCAGACTTTGCATTATAATGACAACACCATGATTGCCTGTCTCTCTGGCACAGTTCGGCGCAAAGATTTAAATGCCATAATAGTGGATGTCTCCGGCGTTGGCTACAAAGTCTTGGTCGCCACCGAGACGGCACTGGAAGCCACGCCGAGCTCCCCCATCTTTCTCTGGACACATCTTGTCGTAAGAGAGACTTCTCTCGAACTCTTCGGTTTCCTGGATAAAGAAACCCTCGATATTTTTGAACTCTTGATTACCATCTCGGGTATCGGGCCCAAAACGGCTCTTGGTATCTTAAATGTCGCCACTCCTTCAATGCTCCGCCAAGCGGTTGCGAGTGAAGATATTACATATCTGACACGAGTCTCTGGCATTGGTAAGAAAAATGCCGAGAAAATAGTCTTGGAGCTCAAAGATAAATTGAAAACTACGGACGCGGATAAGAGTGTAAACATTCGTGCCGAAGGCGATGTTCTCGAAGCCCTGATTTCCCTCGGTTACAGCGAACGCGACACCCGCGACGCGCTCAAAAAAGTGCCGAAAGAAGTGGAGGGAACAAGTGAGCGTGTCAAGGCCGCATTGAAGCTCTTGTCTAAACATGCCTGAATTGCCAGAAGTCCAGACAACCGTTAACGGCTTAAATAAAACGGTCAAGGGTAAAAAAATTGTTGATGTCCAAACAAATTACAACAGTCCACATTACGTCGGCAAGGACAATATCAAGAACCCAAAGTTTTTTGCATTCTTTAAAAAGAAAGTAAGGGGTACAAAAATCCTCAAAGTAGAAAGGCGGGCCAAAAATATTCTAATCCATTTGTCAAACCGCCAAACCATTCTTATTCATATGAAAATGACCGGGCATTTTGTCTATGATCGCCCTGATTACCCTTTCACCCGTCTTGATTTTGAATTAGACAATGGGAAGCATCTCATTCTCTCCGATCTGCGCAAGTTTGCCAAAGTCACGCTGGTAAAAACAGATGGGCTTGAAAAAAGTTTTCATCTCAAACACTTGGGACCGGAACCCTTGGATAAAAATTTTCAATTTCCAAATTTTAATTTTCAAATACAGAAAAAACCAAAAGGTAGAATCAAGCAGGTATTAATGGATCAAAGTTTAATTTCTGGTATCGGCAATATTTACTCGGATGAGATTCTCTGGCGCGCCGGAGTCCATCCCCTTTCTCATCCCAACAAAATCCCGAAGAAAAACCTGAAAATCATGTTTCAAGCAACGAAAGAAACACTGAAGAAGGGTCTCGATTTGGGCGGAGATTCTATGTCTGATTATCGCAATATCAAAGGAGGAAAAGGTAATTTCCAGAATTATCATCAAGCTTACAAGAAAACTGGCCATAAATGCGGCAAGGGAGATTGCCGGGGTATTATCAAACGTATTATCATCGGCGCGCGTAGCGCCCACTTCTGTTCCGCGCATCAAAAGTTATACAAATGAAACAAACCAGTGTTGTCATTCTTGAAAATTTGAGAGGTGTCGAGAATACCGCCTCGATTTTTCGCACAGCTGATGGATTTGGGGTATCAAAAATTATTTTAATCGGCACAACACCCGCACCGTTTGATCGTTTTGGTAGGAAACGTCAAGATTTCATTAAAGTATCGTTGGGAGCGGAAAAAGCGATTGATTGGGAATATGCCCAAGAAACCGAACTGATTATTGATAATTTGAAAAAAGAAGGATTTCTGGTTATTGCTCTCGAGCAAACCCCTGACTCGGTAGATTTAAAAAGTTTGGCGAAACCGAATAAATTCGCGATTATCGTGGGCAACGAAGTCACCGGGGTTTCAGAAGAAGCCATTAGAATGGCTGATGCGGTTGCAGAAATACCCATGTTGGGGCAAAAGGAATCTTTAAATGTTTCTGTTGCAACCGGTGTCGCCTTGTTTGTGTTATCATAGAAATATGCTTAATCCGTTTCCAGAACTTCTAATATACTCGTCTGTTGGACCTCTTATTTTGCGTTTGCTGTTGGGTCTCATTTTTATTGATCTTGGCTTTTTGAAATTCCGAAGCGAGAAAGAGGCGTGGCTCGCTTCCTTGGAGACCTTGGGACTGCGCCCGGCTGATTTATTTTTACCGCTCTATGCCTTACTTCAATTAATGGGCGGGGTCCTTTTGTTGATTGGCCTTTGGACGCAGGTGGCGGCGCTGGCCTTTGTAATCTTTTCCGGTATTGAACTTTATATCGAATGGCGGGCGCGGGAGATTCTTAAACGCGACATGGTTTTCTACCTTCTCATTTTTACCATTTCTCTTTCTCTCTTGCTGACCGGCGCCGGCGCCTACGCCATAGACATCCCACTTTAATTGTTATATCTTTTTAAACCAATCACCCCCCGTAGTTCAATGGTAGAACATCCGCCTTTTAAGCGGTCAACGGAGGTCCGATTCCTCCCGGGGGGATAAATACATTATGTCAAAAATACTAGATGGTAAGAAATTGAGCGTCTCGGTGGCTCTTAAACTCGCAAGAAAAATCAAGAAGCTCACCATTAAACCAAAACTGGTCATTATTCAAATTGGCGATTTGGATGAGTCGAATACGTACATTAAGAACAAGAAGGCTTTCGCCGAAAAGATTGGCGCCATAGCTATACATAAAAAATATCCGAAAACAGCGAAAGAGTCACGAATAATTTCCGATATTATAAAATCCAACAGAGACGCTAGTGTCCACGGTATTATGGTGCAACTTCCCGCGCCAAAACATTTCGATATCGAAAGAGTGCTTGAAACCATCAGTCCCAAAAAAGATGTGGACGGATTAACATCCATCAATACCAAACATCTATTTGATAACCATGAAGCATTTATCCCCGCCACGGTTAAGGGTGTCGTCGGCTTACTCGAAGAATATAAAATAAAACTGACCGGAACTAAAATAGTGATAGTGGGTCAATCATCGTTAGTTGGCAGACCGGCCATGCTCGCCTTGTTAAATAAGGGAGCGACAGTCACTATGTGTCATAAAGATACAAAGAAATTAGAGGGGGAAACGAGACGCGCCGATATTTTGATAACAGCGGTAGGACGACCCAAATTCATTACCAAAAAACATGTCTCCAAAAACCAGATTGTGGTAGATATCGGCGTCAACATTACCAAAAACAAGAAAATTGTTGGAGATGTGGATTACGAAAACGTTAGAAAGATTGTGAGGGCTATCACACCAGTACCCGGTGGCGTCGGACCAATGACCGTCGCCTCTCTTTTCCAGAATCTGCTCAAGGCCTATTCCCTACAGACCTAAAAGTGTCTTTTCTATAAACGTTTCCATTTCTCCTTCTCCCCGACGGATAAGAGAGTAACCGACTACCAAACTTTCTGAAAGAGTTTCAAGTTCGCTGGTTTTGAAATTTTTGAGAAAACTTTTTGCCTTGTTATATGGGAAGGTTTTCATGTCCGTCTCTCCCACATTCTTTGTTTTCGACGCGATCAGCATTGATTTGATCTGCCAAACCAATTTATAAAAAATTTCTTCGGCGGAAATGCCAACCGATAAGGCTTTCCGATAAAGAATCCAGGCTCGCCTCTTTTGTCGTGATCCCACGGCATCGGTAAAAGTGAAGATATTGAACTCCGGCCGGCTCCCCAAGGCCAGACCTTTGGAATCAGTATTAAGGTCTGACCTTTCTTCACCGGTTAAATTCAGGTCAACCACGTTTCCGAATATATTTTTGTGATAAAACTCATCAGTCATATCTTCTGCATCTCTCCCCAGTTATCTCCCACTTGTGCTTCGACCACAATAGGCACACCGAGAGTGTCCTCATCAGGTAAAACTGTTTCCATTAATCGTTTAAAGTGTGTCACTGCCTCATTTACCAAAGAATCTTTTATCTCATAAACCAACTCATCATGCACTTGAAGCACCAAACGCATCTCATTCTCGTGTTTTTCTGATTTGATATGCTCATCAATTTTTTTCATGGCAATTTTAGTCAAGTCCGCATCGGTCCCCTGTATCGGCGCGTTAATAGCCATCCTCTCCGCTTGCGCGCGGACGTACGGTAGGGGGGATTTGAGCCCGGTAAAATATCGCCTCCGACCAAAAAGAGTTTCCGTATAACCCTTTCGTCTGGCTTCAGTCTTTATTTTATCCAAATACGCGGCAAGGTCGACAAATGTCTCAAAGTATTTATCGTAAAACTCTTGAGCTTCTTTACGATCAACCCCAAGGTTGGCCTTAAGAGCGTTAACCCCCATGCCGTAGAGAATGCCGAAGTTGATAGTCTTGGCTTTCGTACGCATACTTTTATCCACCAATTCTTGCGGAACCTTAAAGACACGCGTTGCCACGCCAGCGTGTACATCAACTCTCGATTTGAATATCTCGATAAGTTTCTTGTCTTGAGAAAGTATGGCCGCAATACGCAATTCAATTTGTGAATAATCTAAGGAAAGCAGTTTGAATCCGGCTTCCGCCACAAAAGCATGACGGATAGCTCGTCCCAAGAGAGTTTTATTGGGAATATTTTGAAGATTGGGATTGTTGGAGGACATGCGGCCGGTAGTAGTGCCGGCTTGAAGAAAAGTGGAGTGCAGACGAGAGTTTTTATCCAAAAGAGGCGGTATGGCATCAATATAGGTAGAAAGAAGTTTGGCCAGTTCGCGATATTCCAAAACCAGAGTGATAATTGGGTGCTTATCTCGCAATTTTTCCAATTCTGATTCCTTGGTTGAGAGGGCCCCTGTCGGTGTTTTCTTTTGTCGCTTATCCGCCAGCTGAAGTTTGCCGAAAAGAATATGAGATAAAATTTTAGGAGAATTAATATTGAATTCTTCTTCCGCTTCTTTCCAAATTTCCTGTTCGAGACGCATTATTTCTTTGTGATATTTCAAGGAAAGAGTCTTGAGAACCCTCTCATCCACTCGAATACCTCTCTCGTTCATTTCTTCAACCACTTTTATAATGGGCTTCTCAATTTCCTCAAACACTTTCCTGACTTTCCGTTTATCAAGTTCGGATTCAATAATTTTCTTGGCTTCTTCAATATCGCTAGTCTTACAGAATCTAAACACATCCTCGAGTGTCGGGTTGGTAAGATTTGAATCTACCACCCAAAGCGCCAAACACAACTCTCTTTCTTCTTTTGTGGAAATCTGGTGTTGCGGCGAAAAATCATCTGTGGTTTTTGGCACAATATCAGATTTCTCCAACATCTGCTTCACCCTATCCCCCATCGTTCTAAACTCAAGTTTATTGAAAAGATCTAGAAGTTTTTCAAGCTCTAAATTCTTTGCCCACTCCGGCGGCAAGACAAAGTGAATGGGTGCATCAGTGCGAATCGTTGCTAAGGTTTTTGAAAAGAGCGCCTCTTTCTCATTTTCAATCAAGAGGTTTTTAACGCGTTCGCTGATGCCGGCTTTCCTATAATCATAATTATTTTTCTTGAGAGCCTTATAAATATTTTCTACCGTGCCAAATGTCCTAATAAGCGAAGTTGCGGTTTTCTCTCCAATACCCCTGACTCCCGCAATATTATCCGAGGGATCGCCACGTAAACCTTTGTAATCCACCAGAAGTTTCGGCGAGAAACCGAAACGCTCCACTACTTTTTTCTCATCGTAAAAAATCGTGTCGCTGACGCCTTTTTTCAAGGTATAAACCTGAACCCTTTTATTATCAACGAGTTGTAGGGTGTCCATGTCACCGGAGGCGATAATAATTTCCAAGGTTCGACCTTTTGCCGCTTCCACTATCGTGCCAATAATATCATCCGCTTCAAAACCGGGATGGGAATAAATAGGAATACCAAAGGCGGTGAAAACGTCTTTGGCTCGTTCAAGTTGTAAAATTAGATTGTCGTCAATTTTGGCCCGGCCAGCTTTGTAAGCCTCGTACGCTCCGTGACGATGAGTAGGCCCGGGCAGATCAAAACAGGCCACCATGAAATCCGGTTTGAGTTCGCCAATAATTTTTAAAAGCATCGCGGAAAGACCGTAGAGCGCTCCGGTCGGCTCGCCCGCAGATGTCGTAAATTCAGGCAGAGCGTGATACGCGCGGTGGATGATGGCATGGGCGTCAAACAGGATTAGTTTTTTAGATTTCATGTTTGAAGAAAATTCTTCTGGAATCTTTCGGCAAAATACCTTCCACTCTTTCAGGCCATTCGATAAGAATCAGATGTTGGGGGTTTTCGACCAGCTCGTTCCAGCCCAGATTGAGAAGCTCTGATTCACTTTCTAGCCGGTAGGCATCTACATGTATGAGCTTTTTAAATCCTTTCCAGTCAATATCGTAGCTTTTCATGATCACGAAAGTCGGACTGACGATATGTTCATTGATGCCCATCATCTTCCCTAACGCTTTGGCAAAAGCAGTTTTGCCGGAACCCAGCTCTCCTTGAAGCGCGACAACGGTAGCTTTCATCCCCGTATTATACAAAAAGGGCGGGAACTTGCGTCCCCGCCCCTCACCTATCGACATCCGCCGCGACCACCTGGGAGGCGGAGCCTGTCCACCTCCCAAACTTCCTCACGTGAGCCTTGATAAGTGCTCACGTGGAAAATTTTTGTTGACGAACCGAGATACTCCCGGCTCGGCCCATACCCCTTGGCGGTTAATGACAGTTGTCGTTGGCTGCCAGAAAACGGCGATGTTAAATGAACGGTCACCGAGCTACCATAGGGTAGCTCTTTAACCTCGATCCCGCTAACTGTGTCCAACTGGAGAAACGGCGAGCAGTTATTCACCACACGCACCGTTACCCCGACCTGATAAAACCCGAATCCGTGAGTTATTCCGTAGGGTCTAACCGGTCCTACGACACAACCACTAACCAACACCGAAGCCAAAATTACAAACAGGTACTTGTTGTTCATGAGAGATATCCTCCTTTGAAATTTTTCTGCCCTGTATTGTACCATGAATAATACTATAAAGTCAAGCATTAAAATATGCTGTATTTTCAAGCTAGAAGCTATAGAATGTATTAATGGTTCAATTTGATGAAGAAAAACAGGATGAACGTGTGCGCGCGCTTCATAGAAAGGAAGAGGAAGAACTTGTCGCTTCTCTTTCGCGTCGCCACGGAGTCCCCTATCTTGATCTCTCAACACATCCTATAAATATTGACGCTCTGCGTATTAGTAAAGAGGCGGATGCCCGCGCCGCTCAAATCGCGGTTTTTGACGTTATAGATAAAAAAATTGATGTGGCCGTCCTCTCGCCCGAAAATGAGAAAACGGTTGAGGTTATCGATGATTTAAAACGTCGCGGCTATATACCCGAGGTCTTTATGGTCTCGCATCAGAGTCTTGAGAAAGTGTGGAGCAGATACAAAGATCTTTCGTATTCATTGGAAACCAAGTCCGGCGCCCTCGACATTTCAAACGAAGAAATTATTGAAATGACCAAAAGAGTCACCTCGCTTGCCGATGTTAAAAAATTAATCGAGGGAGTGCTTGCGATGAAACGCGCCTACCGCATCTCAAAAATTTTAGAAATTATTCTGGCCGGCGCAATCAGTTTAAAGGCCTCCGATGTGCATCTTGAACCCGAAGAAAAAGACGTGCGCTTGCGTTATCGACTTGACGGCATCTTGACTGATATTCTTCATTTTGATTTTGAAACTTTCGAACTTTTATTGTCTCGCATTAAACTGATCAGTGAATTGAAACTCAATGTTAAGGAAAAAGCGCAAGACGGCCGCTTTTCCATCAAACTTGCCGATGTTGAGATTGAAGTGCGCACTTCTCTTCTGCCGGGTCCCTACGACGAATCGGTGGTTATGCGTGTTCTGAACCCGGACGCCATTGCGGTTGAGTTTGAAGCGCTTGGGATTCATCCGCATCTCTTGATGATTTTAAAGAAAGAGATCAGAAAACCGAACGGAATGATTCTTACCACCGGTCCGACCGGCTCCGGCAAAACAACAACGCTCTATGCGTTCCTAAAAAAAATTTATACGCCCGACATCAAAGTGGTTACTATTGAGGACCCCATAGAGTACCACCTCGAGGGCGTCGTTCAAACCCAGGCGGAAACGGAAAAAGGTTACGGCTTCGCCGAAGGTTTGCGCAGCGCCCTCCGACAAGACCCGGATGTGATCATGGTCGGAGAAATTCGCGATAATGAAACGGCCGTAGTCGCCGTCAACGCCGCGCTGACCGGTCACTTGGTGCTTTCCACTTTACACACGAACAATGCCGCGGGTTCTTTCCCGCGACTTCTTGATCTCGGAGTCAATCCTAAAGTGGTCAGCTCCGCCCTAAACGTCTCAATCGCCCAACGACTGGTACGCACGCTTTGCGAGACGTGCAAGAAAAAAATCCCTCTTGAGGGTAAAAATAAAGAGGCAATTGATAAAGTTTTGGCGCGGATTCCCGATTCGGTTTATCTTGATGGCATTCAAAGAGCACATATCTGGGCCACTGTGGGCTGTCCAAAATGTAACGGCGTTGGGTTCAGAGGCAGAATTGGTATCTACGAAGCGATTCTGATTGATGATAAAATAGAAAAAGCGGTTATCACGAATCCTTCCGAACGTGATATCCGCGAGGCGGCTAAGGAGCAGAAACTTTTAACTCTGGTTCAGGATGGTATTATCAAGGTGCTCTCGGGCATCACTACGCTCGAAGAGCTCGATCGTGTGGTAGACCTTTCGAGCGTATCCGGCGCATAAATCTCCAAGCAACATCCCGACGCGATGTCGGGACTAAACGAATCTTTCAAGGATAGCCTCAGAAACCCGTGAAGATACCAAGAGCGTCCTTCAAGAATTGTCCGAATACCCCAAAGGGTACGTTGCTTAGAGATTTATGGTCTGGAATAAGAACTGATTTTCTCGGGGTTAGTCTAGCACATAATACTTTTTATGTCAAGTAAAACGCTGAAAGAAAAAAATGTAACGGAAGAGAACGGGTACGCCTCATTTTTAGACAATGAACTTAGACCTTCAAATTGGCAGGATTATGTGGGCCAAAAAGCAGTCAAGGAAAACCTTAAAATCCTAATTCAAGCCGCCACAGAACGCGGGGTCCCTCCGGAACACGTTTTATTTTACGGCCCACCGGGTCTTGGTAAAACCACTCTTGCTCACTTGGTAGCCAAAGAAGCGGGACGAACCATTAAAATTACTTCGGGACCAGCGATTGAAAAAGTGGGTGATCTTGCTTCTATTTTAACCAATCTTACCGCCGGTGATATTCTTTTTATAGATGAGGTTCACCGTTTGAATAAAACGATTGAGGAAGTGCTTTACCCGGCAATGGAATCCGGGGTGCTTGACATCATTATCGGTAAGGGCCCGTCAGCGCGCACCATTCAGTTGGAACTACCGCCGTTTACCCTGCTCGCAGCGACCACGCGAGTAGCAATGATTTCTTCGCCCCTGCGCAGTCGTTTCTCGGGCGGAGTTTTCCGCTTGGAATTTTACACCGAGGATGAAATTGCTGAAATCCTGCGCCGGTCGGCGAAAATTATCGGCGTTAAAATAGAAAACGGGGCTGAGAAAGAAATCGCCAAGCGCTCACGCTTCACCCCGCGTACCGCTAACTACTTACTCAAACGCGCTCGTGACTTTGCTCAAGTTGAGATAAGGCCCCTAGACCAAAAGACGGTTGAACTTTCCTTAAAACTACTGGGCATAGATGAGAAAGGGCTTTCTCCTTCCGATCGCAAACTCCTAGAGATCGTTGCGGAAAAATTTGCCGGCGGGCCCGTCGGCCTTTCAACTCTAGCGGCCGCGCTCTCCGAAGAAGAGGCGACCATTGAAGAATTTAATGAGCCGTATCTCTTGCAACTTGGTCTTATCGAACGAACCGCGCGCGGCCGTGCACTTACGGTCCATGCTTATAAACATCTTGGTAAAACCCCTCCGGCTAATTTACAAAAGAAACTTCTATGAGCGGCCACAATAAATGGTCAAAGATTAAAAATAAGAAGGCGGTAACGGATGCGGTTAAATCCAAAATTTTCTCAAAAATGGCCAAGCTTATTTCTACCGCCTCAAGACAAGTTGGGGGTGACGCCACATCTCCAATTTTACGAGCCGCCATAGAGAAGGCGCGAGAATATAATATGCCGGCCGATAATATCGAGAGGGCAATCAAAAAAGGCTCTAGTTCTGACACTCTCGCGCTCGAGGCCATCACTTATGAAGCCTATGGTCCCGGCGGTTCGGCGCTGGTAATTGAAGTTTTGACGGACAATAGAAATAAGGCCGCTCAGGAAGTGAAGTTTATTCTTTCCAAACATGGCTTTTCCCTCGCGGCTCCCGGTTCGGCCGCGTGGACGTTTAAAAGAGAACTAACAACTAACGACTTGCAACCAACAGCTACTGTTCAAATATCAGAAGGTGAGGGGAAAAAATTAGAGGCGTTGATAGAAGAACTTGAAGATAATGACGAGATCCAAAATGTCTATACCAACGCGGAGTAAGACTGTATTGGGAATCGACCCGGGATTTGATCGGATCGGAGCGGCTATTCTAGATGAGAACAAGGTTCTATACTCCTGCTGCATTGAAACAGATCGCGGGCTTTTGCATGCGGAGCGTCTGTTTGAAATAGGTATGGCAATCAAAAAGATAATAAAAAAATGGAAACCGGCGGCGCTTGCGATTGAAAGTCTCTTTTTCAACCAAAACATTACCAACGCATTGAAGGTATCCGAAGCTAGAGGCGTCATTTTATACGAAGCATCTATGGCTGGGCTTAAAACTTACGAATACAGCCCGCAAGCGGTAAAGATAGCAGTCACCGGCTACGGTAAGGCAGACAAAATCCAAATGGAAATGATGGTCAGAAGACTAATTAATCTCCCCAAAAAATCTTCCAAAAGACTTGACGACGAGGTGGACGCTATCGCCCTGGGTATAACTCATCTTGCAACAAAAAAGAGTATCTGATACAAATAAGTGCATTCAAAAAATGCCCACCATGGAACCGGGCATTTTATTAAAAATAATTATATTATTTGCACCATGGAAGACGATATTCTAAAAGATGAGGAGGGGAGCGAGGAGGACGACCTTGATCTTAAACCTTCCCACGATATTAAAAAGAGCGGGGACATCTTGGATGAAGAGGTTGATAGTATTGACGATTTGGCAGATGACGAACTTGAGATAGCCAAGGAGGATCTTATGGACGACGTGGAGGAAATGTGAAGTTTAAAGAGTTTCAATTTTTAGAAAGCGGTGTTTGCCAATACGGTAAACACCGCCTTCTATTTCTTTAATAGCCCCCTCTTTATTGAGCCTGTTGAATTCTGATTTAGAAGCAACTAATTTGTGTTTTAGAAAAACTTCGACTAGTGGTGTGTTTTTATCAATCTTTACCGTTTCAATATCTTTCGGTACACCGCCTTTCGAAAAAATTTCTTCAAAATCTTCTTCTGCATCCTTGCTAGCTTTTTCACCGTGGTAAATTTTAGTTATTTCAAATGCTAGGCGCATTTTAGCTTCTTTGGGGTGCTTTTGTTCAATCGCCCCAATCTCGTCTATCGGTATTCTCGTACAAATTCGGAAATAATCGGAGACCTGGGAATCTGCCATACTCATAATTTTACCGTACATTTCACCGGCGGGATCTGTGAAATTGACAGTGTTACCCCAACTTGAACTCATTTTCCGTCCATCTAATCCTAAAATTGGAAATGTGGTTATTACTAAACTTTGCGGATCTTTTCCAAAATGTTCTTGCAGAATTCGCCCAGCCAGAAGATTGAATCTTTGATCCACTCCACCAAGCTCAACATCAGCTTCTACCGCGACACTATCATAACCTTGCATCAAGGGGTACAGGGTCTCTCTCAATGAAACCCTCTTCCCCATGTCCAAACGGCGCTTGATATTGTCACGATCAATGAAATCTGAGAGAGAAAATTGGTCTGCGTGTTCTCCTATTTCTCGATAAGTAAGACCTTCTAACCATTCTGAATTATATCTAAGTTCTGCTTTTTTAAGATCAACAATTTTACCGATTTGATCAAAATAATGTTTTTTATTTTCTTCTATAGTCTCCCGTGAGAGTATTGGTCTCTCACTTTCCTTATCAGAAGTATCACCAATTACTCCGGTGAAATCTCCAACAATTAGTACGGCGGTGTGTCCTAAGTTTTGGAAATCACGCATCTTAAACAATGGCACTGAACGGCCAAGATGAAGATTGGGACTAGTGGGGTCTATACCAAGTTTAACTCTTAATTTTTTTCCAGCAGCAAGTTTTTTCTCAAGTTTCTTTTGATCAATAATTTCCACCACCCCACGAGTCAGTAGTTCCTCTATTCCCCTATCCATACTGGTCAATTTAGCACGTTCGGCCCAAAAGTGAAATGTGCTAGAATGGGTTTCTTCGTAGGAAATGGCTAAAAAAAATCACCGCTCCAACTACATTTTGGCGATTGCGGCTCTGGGTTTGGTCGTCTCGGGTGTGTTGATCTTGTGGACGGCTTCGCTTCGCATCCCGGCCCTAGAAGATATATCGGAGCGCAAGATTGACCAATCAACAAAAATTTACGACCGTACCGGAGAAATTCTGCTCTATGATATGTCGCGCGACGTCCGGAGGGAGCGACTCGCGGTTGAAAACATATCGCCTTATATTGTAGCCGCGACAGTGGCTATTGAAGATAAAAATTTTTACTCGCATAACGGATTTCGATGGACCTCATTTCTAAGGGCGGTGCTTGTAAACTTAAGCACTCTGTCCTTTAGCCAGGGCGGTTCGACCATTACCCAGCAAGTGGTCAAAAACTCAATCCTTACCAAAGACAAAACTCCGACCAGAAAGTTGAAAGAGTTGATTTTGGCCGTTAAGCTGGAAAAAATTCTAACAAAAAGTGAGATTTTATCACTCTACCTAAACGAAATCTCCTATGGGGGAACAGTTTACGGCGTAGGGGAAGCGGCACAAAACTTCTTTGGCAAACCAGCATCCCAACTCACCTTGGCCGAATCGGCCTACCTTGCCGCCCTGCCAAAGGCGCCCACTTATTATTCACCCTATGGTCCCAACCTCTCTGAATTGGGGGCGAGAAAGGATTTAGTGCTTTACGAAATGCTTGCCAGCGGTTTTATTTCGGAAGCGGAATACGAAAATGCAAAAAAGGGGAAAGTGGAATTCAAACCCAGACTCAACACGGGAGGTATTAAGGCGCCACATTTCGTTTTCTTTGTTCTGAACTTCCTGGCCAAGAGATACGGTGAGGATGCTCTGCAAAACGGGAATTATAAAATAATAACCACTCTAGATTACTCGCTTCAGGAAAAAGCCGAGGCGATATCCAAAAAATATGGTGTGATAAATAAAGAAAAGTTTGGTGGTGAAAATAATGGTCTGGTGGCAATTGATCCAAAAAGTGGTGATATTTTAATGATGGTTGGCTCGCGTGATTATTTTGATACAGAAATCGACGGAAATTTTAATGTTACCACGGGGTTCCGCCAACCGGGCTCTACATTCAAACCATTCATTTATGCAACGATGTTTAAGAAGGGTTATACTGATCAAACAATTCTATATGATACTCGTATTCAATTTGCCGCTAATTGCGCACCAGACAATTTTACTACAGACGATATTTGTTACGCCCCGAGTAATTACGACGACCGGTTCCGGGGACCAATGACTATAAGAAACGCCCTAGCTCAATCGGTAAATATTCCCGCAGTCCAAGGAATATATCTCGCCGGAGTGAGTGATTCAATATCAACGGCCAAAAGCATGGGGATAGAAACCCTTAACGACCCCGAGAGATATGGTTTGTCGCTAGTACTAGGAGGTGGAGAAGTCTCTCTTCTTGATATGACTTCGGCGTACTCCGTATTTGCTAACGACGGTGTACGTAATCCCTATAATCCCGTGCTTTGGGTAGAAGACTTGGCGGGTAATATTGTTGATAGATATACTCCAGCCCCTCGACGGGTATTACCGGAGGATGTCTCGCGCCTCATTACAGATATCCTGTCTGATAACGCCGCGCGAACACCGGGCTTTGGGGCAAATTCAGCTCTCTACATACCGACTCGTCCTGTAGCAGTTAAAACGGGCACCTCAAACGATTACCGCGACGCCTGGATTGTCGGCTACACCCCCAATCTTGTGGTGGGAGCGTGGGTGGGTAACAACGACAATCGCCCGATGGAGAAAAAAGTTTCAGGTCTTGTGGTCGCGCCTCTTTGGCATGAATATATGGAGCAAGTTTTGCCTCAATTTTCCATCGAAATTTTCGCTCCGCCACCGCCGGAAGATCTGAGTGAATTGAAACCTATTCTACGTGGCGACTGGTCAACAGGCGGTGTTCATTCCACTCTTTATTGGATTGATAAAGATAATCCTCGCGGCCCCATACCCCAAGACCCCTCCACTGACCCTCAATTTCAAAATTGGGAATATGGCGTTAAACTTTGGGCGGATCTCAATAAAATAAGCCCTTAGGTTTAAGTTTAACTACGATTGGTTCATGGGCATTACAAGATAGAGAAAACTGGTATCTCCCACCCCTTGGATAATAATCGGTTTGGCTTGACCGCTAAAAGAGAGCGAGATGCTATCGGTTGTAATGGACTGGAGACAGTCCATAAAATATCGGTGGTTTACGTTAATAGAAATATCCTCCCCCTCCAAAACAGCGTCAATGCTACAGACACTTTCGCCCACGGCGGAATTTTTTGACTCAATCTCAAAACTTTTGGCTTTAGGTAAAAGTTTAAGCGTAAGTTGATTAAAACTGTCTGAGAAGATAAAACTTGTTTTAAGCGAGTTTATTAAATCCTGTTTAAGCAAAATTGCCTTGGAAGAGATTTCTTTGGGAATAATTTGTTTAT
>Ga0209542_10002014_pt1 | contig 46542 bp, 62 predicted proteins | sample RifCSPhighO2_01_FD_184028 | JGI IMG/M metagenome (GOLD analysis project Ga0209542, IMG submission 184028) | Soil microbial communities from Rifle, Colorado - Rifle CSP2_plank highO2_0.1 (SPAdes) (version 2) | ecosystem: Environmental > Terrestrial > Deep subsurface > Rock core/Sediment ...
GCTGACGCACTCCTCAAGCCATTCCCAGTTCGCGGCCTGTTCCGGGAAAATGCCGGTGTGTTTGAAGCCGGTAAGACGGAGTGAGAAGCGCGCGTCGCGCCAAGCGAGCGGCCACTCCTCCGGCAAGCCACTTTTTTTCCAGGAACCCTTACCGCCGTCCCAGAGGAACTCCGCTTTGGCCTTCTGCCACTGCGCCGGCTTGTTCGGGCTCCAAAGAGCTTGTGTCTCGGGACGGATAATATAGTGGGGGCCGTAGCGTTCCAGTTTGCGATTATCGCCAGAGTCGATGAGTTCGTAATCCGGCCAGGACTTGGCGGTCAGGTCGATGTTCTTCATTGGCCTTTGAGCACGTTCAAGTGTTGGGTGCTCCATTGATACAATACGACCGCGGCGGAAACGGAGGCATTCAGGGACTCGCAGCGCGGGTTCATCGGGATACGCAAGATCTCGTCGCAGTTCGCGATTGTTTGTTTGTGAATGCCCGCGCCCTCGTTGCCCACTATAAACACCGCCGGCGCATCGAAAACGATTTTAGAAATACTCTTACTGCCCTTCATCACCAGAGCGTATGCTTTGAAACCGGCCTTCTGCAAGGCTTCAATGGCGTAATTGACGTTGCCGATCGAGACCAGCGGCACGCGGAAGGCCATGCCCGCGGAGGACTTCACCACCGCGCCGGTGATCGGCGCCTGGTTGTGGGTCGGCATGAGAACGCCGGCGGCGCCGAAGGCTGCGGCGGAGCGGATGACCGCGCCCACGTTATGCGGATCATTGAGCTCGTCCATAATAACCAACATGGTGTCCTCGCTCGGCGCGAGGTCCGCCAGAAAATCCTTGAAATCTCGTACCAGCGCAGAGGTGTCCGTGATGGCGATGACGCCTTGGTGCGAGGTGTCCTGGCCCACCATGCGCGAGGCCGTCTTCTTCTCCATGACCTCCGTGGGTATCTGCCGGCTCTTCAGAAGTCCGCGCAGGTCTTTGTCCCCCGCCATCTCCGAGGACAGAAAGACCTTGCGCAATACCTGCGGCGCGTATTGCAGGGCCTCGGCGAGCGCGTGCTTGCCGTATATATAGACCTTCTCTCGCTCCCGTCTCATAGGCCAAGTATAAACTTTTCGACGATCGTGCGCATCTCGGCAGCACTTTCCGTATCCATGAGCTTGGCGCGCAGTTCGTTCGCCCCGCGGAAGCCGTGCGCGTAGGCCTTGCAGTGCTTTTTCATAACATTGAAGCTCTTGATGTCTTTGAACAATTCCTCGAAAAGTTCGGTGTGTTCTACCATTATGCGCAATCTCTTTTTGAGGTCCGGCTCCGATTTGCCCGAGAAGAGCCACGGCTGGCCGAAGATGCCGCGGCCGAACATGACCCCGTCCACGCCGTATTGGCGCACCTTCTCCTCTGCTTCCGCTATGGTATACACATCGCCGTTCCCTAGGATGAGCGGCTTGGTCGCTGAGGAATCGGCGCGGTCGCGGATGGCGAGTGTCTGCTCCGCCAACTCCCAGTGCGCCGGGACGTCCGACATCTCCTTGCGCGTGCGCAAGTGCAGAGTCACCGACGCCGGTCCTTCGGCGAGGAGCGCCGGCAGCCAGGTGTCCAGTTCATTCTTGTTGTAGCCGATGCGCGCCTTCACCGAGACCGGCAATGCTCCGGCGCCGGCTTTCGTCTCGCGGATGATCTGCGCTGCGCGCGTTGGGTCTTTCATAAGCGCCGCGCCGGCGCCGCTTCTTTCCACTGCACGGTCCGGGCAGCCCATATTGATGTCTATGCCATCGAAACCCAGTTCGTTCACGAGCTCCGCGACCTCACGGAACTGCTCGGGCTTGCCGCCGAAGACCTGCGCCACGATGGGGCGCTCCGCTTCGGTATACCAAAAATCCGATAGGAGCCGTTTCCGGCCGGCGGACAAAAGACCTTCCACCGAAACGAATTCCGTGAACATGGCGGCCGGCCCCGCGGGCTTGCTGTATTTGGCGATGAGCCGTCGGAAAGCCGCGTCGGTGACGTTGGCCATCGGGCCCATCACGAAGGCCGGCGTCTTTATATGGCTCCAGAAACCCGTGCGCATCGTTGACTATCCGTGACTATTGTCCGTGTGCCGTGCGGTAGGCCAGGTTCCAGAGCCAACCGAACACGTATCCCACGAGATAGCCGATGACCGCCGTTACCACGACGAGCAACGCCGCGTTGCCCAAAGAAAATGGATCGATGCTGTACTGGAGGTTCAGGAAGTGCAGGCCGAGGATCCAATCCAGGAGCGTCTTGGCCAACCCCGCGAGGACCATCAACGCCCAAACCACATGTCCGATGCCGAACAGTCCGCCCAACGCCAAGCCCACTTTATGCGCGCTTATTTGGTTCATAAAGGATAATTGGTTTGCCCGACCTTTGTGTCAGCATAGCAAAAGGTGTCCTCAGGCCACCTCCGCCTGGTAACACTGCTCGCAATACACGATCTCCGGGCGGTCCGTGGCGTAGGAGGTTTCGAATTCATTGGGACAAGCGGCAGCTTCGTGGAAATGAGCTCCGGAATTCTTGTATCCTCCGCTCTGTGAGGCGGCTCCGGAGCATTGGCACTTTCGCGGCCAAAGCTTCAGCGGGTTGCGCCGAGCCAAGCGCTCGAAGTGGCGGCAGTTGGGACAAAGTTTCGGTAAAGGGATGGTCATGGTGCGATAGAACGCAAGCTCCTCCGAAATTATGCGAAAGGCGGTAGTGCAATTGTGGGAACAGGCGCCGCCGTGCGAACAGCCGATTATTTCTTTAACTATGTCGTCGGAAACCTCAGAAACCACATCTGGAACTTTGGCTGCAGGAATAGTTATACGATAATTACGGGTTGTATCTTCTTTCCATTTCAAGCCCTTGGCCAAAATGGTTTCCTTGGGTAGCGGAAAGAATTCCTGGGCGATAGTTTCGTTGTACGCGAATGTGGTCATGGCGGCCGGCAGAAACTCGCCGTAGTTGTCCATGCTCTGTCTTATTTGCGCAGTGAGTTTCTCAAATTCTTCTTTGGGATATTGCTTGTTCAAAATGCAATACTCGCCTTTGCGGATGCCGATGCAGCCGAAAAGATCATGGGAGCTATGACAATTCATCACGTACTCGGCGTCGATTACCTGATCCCAGCACTCGTTCGCGAACCTCAGGTTGGCGCATTGGCGACCGCAGTTGACCACCTCGTAGATCTTTTCCGAATTTAAACCCCAGAAAGTGTAGTCCATAACATCCTTGGAGTCGATTATGGAAAGGCAGTAGCGCGCATCCTCCAGGTTGGTGCAGCTGAAAGATCGGAAAGTGTTTTTGCAATTCTCTATCCAGTTGCCGCTCACTTTGGTGTTGTGATGCGCGACCAGCGCCGGCACCACCGCTTGGCGCTTCAAGGAATCGAATTTGGCCCGCAGGCCCTCTAGGAGCAGTGAATTGCCAAGTTGTAGGGCGGCCATCTTGGCCTGATATTCCTCCTTCGAATATTGCTCGTTCCATATGCAGAAACGCTTGTTGCGTAAGTTCACGCATCCGAAGCAATCCTGGCAGTTGCGGCAGTTATATAGGAAAGCGGAATCGCTGCAATCGTTGCATTCCTGCGAATATTTCAAGCGAGAGCACTGGAAACAATCGACGCATTCATAGCATCGTTCGCATTTTTGGATGCCGTAGCTATCCATGCACTCCTTGCAGTCGTTCATCCAGACCCCGTAGCGGCAGTGCTCACTGTTATTGGATCCGAACACCAGATAGGAGTTGCGCTGGTCGCCGACACGGTTGGTGTAATCACTGTCGACGATATTACCCTGGCGGATCACGCTCGGGCGCGGCACCTTCTGGCCAAGTTCAATAAGCTGGTCTAAAAATTGGCGGTTTGGGTCAAAAGCGATCCCGTAGGTTTTGGCGTCCCAGTTATCTGACCACCAACACTCCCGGCAATACACCGGGAATGGCACTTCCGCCGGATACATCATTATCTTATCTTGACCGCAAAGATCGCACTTGCGCTTGTAAAGATGGCGCTCGTTCCTAAAACTCATGCGCCTTATCAGCCGGCACTCCGGGCACCAGGTCGGCGGCGGCACCGCCATTTTCTTGTAAAAATCAAAATCGGTCGGCTCGACCGCGAACGCGACACTGCAATTCTTGCAGCTTCGCTGCTCCGTATTCATATGGGGTCATTATAGCAAAGGCCGCCTGGTGCGAATATTACGCCAGTATTTCCAGCGAGACGCTGATCGCGTCCCCCGCCGCGATCTCTTCTTTTTTGCGCACACCCGCCTTGAGCGGCAAGAGATATGCACCTGCCTTCTTGTCTGGAAAAATGGAGGTCTTCCATTTGCTTGCGCCTATCGTCACATTCACCGGCAAGGAACCCCAACCCTTCGCCTTCGCCCCGAAGCGGGCTTTAATCTCGGCCGATTTAGTTTTCGGAACGGTCAGGAAGTGCCAGCCAGCCATGTCGGGGTAGAGCCAGACGGACGTTTTCATTTTGTAGACGTGTTTCGGCATTATAGGGGCAGTACGTATATTCTAACACCATAAAATCAACGCCAAGCAAAAATTAATCTTTCCTTGAATTTCATTTAACTTCTAGCAGCTATCCTTATGTCGCGGTGGGGGTGGCTTGGCGCTGGCCCCGCCCTGTCAGTCGGGGTCCACGGGGTTCGATCCCCCGCACCTCCACCGCCTACGGGCCACCAAACTATTGACACCCTGTTGTATAGGAGTATGATGACTCCACTGACAGGGCGGGGTTCCAGTCCCAAGCTTGTGCCCGGCAAAAACCCGCAGAGATGCGGGTTTTTGTTTTGTCCGTAAGATAAACTCCGTATGACAAATTTCCGATCGACTAGCTGAACCTTATCTCAAAGTTGTACATGCCCATGCTGCAAAGCCCGCGCAGGACGAAGCCCGGCTCCTGCGGCGGCAGCTCCACTATCGTCTCGCCGTTCGACGGCAGAAGTTTGCGGTATTTAAGGTCCGGTATAACTACGGACGCAGAGCAGTCAAAGGTGCCGCTCGTCCGCATCTTGATAATCGTCGGAATGCCGGCCTGGGCCTCCGTGACCCGCGGCGAATAACCGCCCTTCACGTCGATCTCGATCACCTGCTCGCCATCCACGATGGTGACGTTGGCTTTGCCATTCGCGCTGCCGCCTTGGCCGCCGAACAGAATAATGCCGGCGCCGATGAGCACCGCAAGTCCGACAATGATTATGGCTGTCTTTTTCATGGATATTTTAGAAGCTGAAGACGGGGGCGATGACCCCGGCCGCGACCAGGCCGTTCAACAGGTTGAACAATCCAAAGAATATCACAATCAGGCCGGCGGATTTGAAGAATATGCCGGCATAGGCCTTGTTGTGGATACTGAGCGAGCTGAAGCTGAGGAGCGCCAGGACCGGCAGGGTCCCCAGGGCGAAGGCGAACATGGTCAGGCCGCCGGTCAGGAAACTGCCGGTGGTGAGCGTGTGTATCTGCATGGATTGGGTGAAGCCGCAGGGCAGGAAGAACGTCGCTACACCGACCAAAAGCGGCGTGAGCGTGTGGTTCATGTTCTTCAGGGCGGTCACGCGCCGGCCGATGAAGCCCGGCAGGGTTGGCTGCAGTTTTTTGGCCCACGGAAATATATCCAAAAGATTGATACCCAGAATGAGCATCACCAGGCCCACCAGAACGCTCAAGACCAGCGTGCCCATGCCGCCAAGTTGGAACGCGGAGCCCAGGGCGCCGATGGCGCCACCCAAAAGGAAGAATGACGCCAGGCGGCCGACATGGAAAAGCGCCTGCGGCCGAATCTTGTCCCCTTCCTTGGCGAAATTCGCGGACATGGAAAGCACCAGCCCGCCGACCACGGCCATGCAGGTGGAAACGGAGGCAACCAAGCCGATCACGAACGCCGTGCCGTAATTCACCTTGGAGGCGGTGATCAGGTTCACGACGCCGAGCTTTTGCAATACGATAAACAGGAGCACGAAGCCCAGGGCGATGGGCACGGCCACGCGAAAATCTGACCACTTTACCGCCTGTTTTTGTTTGCTGACCGAGAGGGTGTAGCCGTGCGGCTTAAGCGGCACGGTCAGGTCCCGGGCGATGTGCTCCGGGGTCTTGTCCCCGAAGTCCCCGGTGATCTCGACCGAGAGGTCCTTAAGCGAGGCCTTGACCCGGGAGACCTCCGGCAGGTCGCCCAACTCGCTTTCGGTCAATACCACGCAGGAGGCGCAGTGCATGCCATTCACATGGAAGGTATATGTTTTGCTCATTGTTCTGGAGTATTTTCTTCGGCATGGCCTGTAACTTCAATATTACAAGTGTGATGCTCCTTACACCACGCCTCGCACTTTTCCGCCCATTCTTTGGCTACATAATGAAATCCGCACTCCTCGCACTGATACAGGGTTGCGGTGTCGTTTTTTACCTCTCTCATAATTTTTTAGCTTTGATACGAAGTGAGTTGCCTACGACCGACACGCTGGACGCGGCCATCGCGAACCCGGCGAACACGGGACTCAACAGCCATCCGAATATGGAGTAGAAGATCCCACTCGCGAGCGGAATGCCGACTATATTATAGATGAACGCCCAGAAAAGATTCTGCTTGATGCCGCGCATAGTCATCTTGGACAAGGCAACGGCCTGGACTAGCTTGGAGATATCGCCATGCAGAAGGGTTATGCCCGCGCTTTCGATGGCCACGTCCGTGCCGGTGGCCATGGCGATGCCGACATCTGCCTGGGCCAACGCCGGCGCGTCGTTCACGCCATCTCCGGCCATGGCCACTACCTTGCCTTGCGCCTGCAGCTCCTTGATCTTCGTAAGCTTGTCCTCCGGCAGGACCTCGGCCACCACATCATCTATACCGACCTGCCTGGCGATATACTGCGCGGTGTTCCTGTCGTCGCCGGTCAACATGATCATCTGGATGCCCAGCTTGTGCAAGCGGGCAACCGCCTCGGCTGCTTCCGGCTTGATGGCATCGGCCACCATGACCACGGCCAGCACCTTTTCCTTGGTGGCCAGCACGACCGGGGTCTTGCCCTCCGCAGTATGCTGCTCAAGGGAACGGGTGTCGAAGGACAGCTTCAGGTCCGCGACCAGCTTGGCGTTGCCGGCGTAATACTCCACGCCGTCGATAGTGCCGCGCAGACCCTTGCCCTTCAACGCCTCGAAGCCGCTGGCCGGCGCCAGGTCCAGGTTCTTTTCTTGGGCATAGGCCACGACCGCCGCAGCGATGGGGTGCTCCGATTTTTTCTCCAAAGACGCCAGGACGGAGATCATTTCATCGTCGCTCTGCTTGGAAAAATTCTCGACCGACGTGAGTTCGGGCTTACCCTTGGTGATGGTGCCGGTCTTATCCGCCACGATCACGTCCACTTTGTGCAGCTTCTCGAGCGTCGCCGCGTCCTTGATGAGTATCCCCTCGCGCGCGCCCTTGCCGACGCCGACAATGATCGCGGTCGGCGTGGCCAGACCCAAAGCGCAGGGGCAAGCGATGACCAATACGCCCACGAACGAGACCAGCCCGAATGAGAGTGCTTGTGAAAAATCCAAATACTGCGTGCCGAGAAGGAGCCAGGCGCCGAGGGTCACGAAGGCGATGACCAGGACGATCGGCACGAAGACGCCGGATATCTTGTCCGCCAGCGCCTGGATCGGCGCCTTGCTGCCCTGGGCCGTCTCCACCATCTTGATGATGTGCGCCAGCATGGTCTCCGCGCCCACTTTGGTCGCCTTGAAGGTGAAAGAACCGCTGGTGTTCAAGGTCCCGCCGACCACCGCGTCGCCGACGCTCTTCTGCACCGGGATCGGCTCGCCGCTCACCATCGCCTCGTCAACGTAGGAAAAGCCCTCGGTGATGACGCCGTCCACCGGTATCCTGCCGGCGGGCTTCACGATTATCAGATCGCCGTGCACAACCTGGTCCACGGGCAGTTCTTGCTCACGGCCGTCGCGGATTACTAGAGCGGTCTTCGCCTGTAGGTTCAGTAATTTCTCGATGGCATCCCCCGTCTTCAGCTTGGAACGGACCTCCAGATATTTGCCGAGCGCGATAAAGGTGATAACGATGATGGTGACGTCGTAATATTCGTTTTGAACGTTGATGAAAGGCCGGAGCGTTTCTTCAAAGGCGGTGATGATAAAGCTGTAGGCATAGGCGACGGAGGTGCCGATACCGATCAGCGTATCCATGTTGGCCTTGCCGTAGCGCAGGAAGCGATAAAAGCCGAGCAGGTATGGCTTGCCGACCACGAAGAGCACGTACGTGGCCATGACCGCCAGCAGATGGTGGAAAAACTCGCTCCAGACATAAGACATGGCAGGCACCACATTGAACTCGGCGAAGATCCGCCAGCCCATCACGAAAGCGCTCACAATGGCGATCGGTATGGCGGAAATGACCTTGCGCTTCATGTCCGCCAGTTCGGCGAGCTTTTCCTCTTTGGATTGGTTGAGCCCCAGGTGTGCGGCGTGCTCCTCCTCGCTCATGCCCATCTCCGCCGCCGTAGATCCGTGATCCATGGCGTGATTTTTCGTACCGGGTGTGTTGGCCAGCGCCGGCGCCGACACAACCAAAGAGTAACCGTAGGGCTCGATCTTTTTGGAAAGCTCTTTGCCGCCGGTCTTTGAATCATCGAAGGTCACCTTGACCGTCTCGGTGCCGTAATTGGCCTCCGCGGACTGAACGCCCTCGGTCTTTTTGAATGTCTTTTCGATGGTCGCCGCGCACGAGGCGCAGTGCATGCCTTTTATCCTGAATGTTTCGGTGGCCATGTGATTATTGTATCTCACACCGCGTCAATGACTTTTTTTAATTTTTCTTCCGCTCGTCCGGCAATCTCCTTCACTGTCGAGTTAGATACCGCCTGCAGAGCGACAGTAGGCATCATGGCCGAGACAAAGTTTTTACCACCCTCTTCGTAAACGATCACGTTGCAGGGCATGAACAGACCGATATCTTTTTGCGCCAGAAGAGCTTGATGGGCCAAGGACGGATTGCAGACCCCCAAGATAAAATAATCTTGGTAATCTAACCCCAGCTTATTCTTCAAGGTCGCCCTTACATCTACTTCGGTTAGCACCCCGAATCCTTCTTTCGAAAGTTCCTGTTTTGTTTTTAGGACCGCGTTCGCAAAGGAAAGCGGTACTTCCCGTTGGTAACTGTATTTTTTAAACATTAATTTATTTATGTTTTTGTTGATTCGCCTGAAGTATACCCCCTGGGGGTATCATGTCAAGAGCGCGGCCTGCTGCCGTTTTGGTATTATATAGATATGATGAATTACCTCTGGGGTGGGGGTGGGGGTTGGGGCATGATGGGCGGCGCGGGCTGGGTCGGCACGATCACGTGGATCGTGGTCTTCATCGATCTGGTGCTGGCCGGCGTCTGGCTCTGGAAGCAAATCAACAAGCGTTAGTAGCTGACCGGAGACGCCACATTGGCGTCGGCTGAAACAACGAATCCCGCGTTGATGGGACCGCCCAGGCGGCTCGCGATCGGCGGGTCGGTGGCGATATCGAACGCGCCATTGCCGTCCGCTTCGGCGTGCAGCATGGCTATAAAGATTTCGCCATCGCGCATCGGCCGCGACAAGGTAATGCTCACGTTGGTGTTCTCCCCTACCCCAAGAAGCGCGCTGGAGCCCAAAGTTGCGCCCGGCTGGCCGTTGCTTGCCTCGTGGATCACCAGATAGCCGGGTCCGGCCAACTGCACCAGCGAAGCCGTAATCTCGGTCCCTGGCTTTTGGTCCAAGATGATTATTGCGTTCTCTTCCGCCAGCATGCCGGATGACGTCGGCGGGTTAGTGTTGTCCTGCTCCGCACCGGGAATAGTGAAATATATCCCGGCAACGACCGCGACTATAACTACCGCTACTACGGCTATAACAGTACTTGTTTTCATGAAATCCAGTATACCATATCGGCATAAGATTCCATGAAGTTTCAATTCTTCTCGGTCAGGCTGGAATTATGCATCCAGACGTAGTACCAGGCGAAGATCCAGGCGAACGCGAACACGTACGCCGCGCCGAGGATGACACTGCCGAAATTACCCCAGACGAAGCCCGGCAGAGTCTCGAACAGGGTGTGATGCAATTCGGTTGCCGCGGCCGATCGCAGCGGCAGGTAGCCGAAGGCAAGGCAAAGCACATAGGCGACTTCCCCGCCCAACACACACAGCCAGCCATAACGCTTAAGTGCAAGCACGATGATGTTCAATTGGTTGATATTATCGACCTTTGGTAATTGTAGATCAGGACACGCCGGACCATGAATGTTATGCCGGCAAGGTTCATAACGATGCCGAACCAGAAGAGCTGTGTCTGGTACGCGGCTACGAAGGTCGCGATGCCCGCCGCGCCCAGGACCGGCAGTATGTTCACCAGATAGTGGGCGCAGCAGGAGACCATCGCGGCGGTCGAGGTGGTGCCGGTCGCGGCCAGGGCCGCCCCGGGAGCGCTTTGCTCCCGGAGGGCCGCTTTGAGGTAACCGTAGAGTCCGGCCTGGATGCCGAAGCCGAGCGCGAGCGCCAGAATGAAGCCGCGGAACTCGCCGAACTGGGCCAGCGCGAAAGCGCCGCCCGAGACCAGCGTCAGGACCGCGAAGTAGATGCCCAGGATGCCGAGCGTGGCGGCCGTGCCCCAAACAGCGCCGATTCTTAGGGCGTCGGACCTCATATGATCTCCTGTAGTTTCACGGCGATGAGGTCGTTGTTCAGTCCCATGCGCGGGTCGTCGTACACGAAGCGCATTATGCCCTCCTTATCTATCAGGAGATAAGTGTGGCCGGGATACGATCCCGGATGCATCGAGGACTTCACGTTCAGCATGCCGAAGGCCTTCGACGCGGTGCGATCAGCGTCGAAGAGCACCGTGGCTTTGCCGAGCTCCGGCATCTTGGCGATGGCCTGGCCCCAATCCCGCGCGGAATCCACCACGACGCCGAGCACTTGCATGTCCGGCCCGCTGAAGCGGCTGTCGTTGGCCAGGGAGACCATCTGGTTCCAGCAGGAGGGATAGCACATGAGCCCTTCATTGAAGAAGATGACCGTGTTCTTGCCCTTCAGGCTGTCCTGCGAATAGGTGTTGCCGTTTCGGTCCTGGAGCGTGAATGCGGGCGCCGGCTGGCCGACCAAGGCGGCGACGTCCCCCACCGGGGCGGCTGGCTGGCCCGCCGCGTGATGCTCTTCGTGTTCCGCCTGGGTCACGCCCGGCGGCAGGTTCTGCGTCCCCGCCACATCCGTGTTGCCGTTGCCTGTGGTCAGAAAAGCACCGGTGACCAGGATAATGAGCGACGCGATGATGACGTATGTTATCGTGTTAATCTTTTTCATTGCAGCAAGATTTATTATTTGTTGATTTTTCTTCTGCTTCAGTTACCTCTTCCGGGGCCGCGGCCTCCAAGCCGCGTTTTTGCCTCAGCGCGAAGTAAGCGATGCCCGCGGCTATGCCCACGACCACGGCGGCCCAGACAAAGCCCGGGACGATGCCCGCGAATTTCTGTATGCCGGCTTGGAGTTGGGCCAGGTAGATGTTGATGCTGAGCTGCCAGGTCCCCGGGTGGGCCGCTAGGGTGTTCCTGGCAGCAGCCGTGAGCGTCAGCGCGCCCATCACCAAGAAGGTCAATCCGGAAATGAGCTCCGGCACGGTCACGCTGCCCCACGGCAGGCGGACCATTGTTCCGGCCTTCATCAGGCGCTTGGTAAACTCGGCTTTGTCGAGAAGCGCCGCGAGGATGAAGAGCGGCAGGACCATGCCCAGCACGTAAGCCAGGGTGTAGATGCCGCCCCAGACGATCGAGCCCGGCAGAACTGACAGGGCAAAGACGCCCGCCAGGACCGGCGCGCAGCAGGTGGTGGCAATGCCAGAGAAAATGCCCAGTACGTAGATGGACCAGGCGCCGTGCTTGGCCAGCGATGGGTGGCTCTTCATTGGCAGGGACATCCTCTGCCCGGTGACAAGCAGAATGCCGAGGATCAGGAAGAAGACGCCGGCCACGGCGAAGATCGCCCGGTGGTATGTGGCGAAGACCTGTCCCAGCGCGGAAAGCCCCAGGCCGAGCGGCAGGAAGACGGTCAGGATGCCCAGGAAGAAGATGAAGGTCATCAGGAAGACCTTGCGCCTTTCCTGGAAGATGGAAGCGAAGTACGCCGGCAGGAGCACCGTCACGCAGCAGGGTGCAAAGAGCGCCGCGATGCCGGCGACGAACGCCGCGATGAGGGAAGCGCCAAGTATGAGTTCCATTGGATTGCGACTAGACGCTGCAGCCGCCACCGCCCGGGGTCGGGCTGACGTCCTGCCCCTGGGGCGCGTCCAGCCGGCTGGCGGCCTGCGCCACCTGCTGGTAGCCCGCGGCGCTGGAATAGCCGGCGCCGAGGATCTCCTCAGAGTCCGCCTTGGCCCAAGCGACCCCCTGGGCGGCGAGAACTTTCGCGATGGTGACGTATTGCTCCGGGAACCAGTACGAGTTCACCTGGAGCGCGGTGCGGTACATGTTTTTCTCGGACGCGCCTTGCGACGCCATGAGCTCCATAAGCCCCAGCATGGCCATGCCGTGGTTGCAATCCGGAAAGTGGGTGCTGTTGCCGCAGCAGGGCCGGTAGATGTTCTGCGTGACCCGCTCCACTTTGGCCTGCGCCGCGGCATCCAGTTGGAGGAAGCCGTGCATGCTGTAGTGGTCCATCGGTCCGCCCTGTGCCAGGGTCCAGCCGCCGGTGGATGCAAAGCCCCCGGGGCCGCCGGTGAAGCGCGGGTCCATCATCTCCCCTTGTTCCAGGATCTCATTCTTGTTGCCAAGCCCGAGCGCCCAAAGCAGGTTCAAGATGGCGCCGGAGTTCTCGCGGGTCATGCGGATCCGGCCGTTATTCGAGCCGGTCAGCATGGCCTGCATGTCCGCAGTCATACCGCCGCGGCCGTTGTACAGGCCTTCGAATTTTCCTTGGTCGATGACGCCGGCCGCCATCATTTGCCTACCCAGATCGCCCCAGGTCACGGGGATCTCTATGCCTTCGGACGGGGCCACGCTTTCTTCGAGCGCCACGAGCTGCTTCTGGCCGCTGACCGCGGAGATCAGCTCGCCCGGGCCGCCGCGCGTGGCGATGGCGGTAGCCGCGACGATGGCCACGCCTAGAATGAGCGCGCCGCCGAGGATGGCGTTGTGGATCGCGCGGTCGCTCTTGGGCGCCGGTGCCGGCTCTGTTTTTTCAGATACTTCCGGCGTGGGCCCTTCCGGGTCTGCCGGCGCCGAGCAGCACGATTTCATTTCTTGTTTGTGTTCCATGGTTTTGTTTGATGAGCAAAAGCACCGCGAGGAGCGGTGCACAGGCCATGGAACGCGCGGGTTTCGAAACCGCTATGCGCCCATGGCTCCAAGGAACACAGGATCTCTTTTTTCGAGGATGGTCAGCCAGGCCCGGAACTTGCCGGCCGCAAGCGAGTTTATGGAAACTGCAGACGCCAGCGCTGCCGCGAGCGGCGGGCCGGAGGCCAGGATATCCGTGAGGAGCGCGAGGCCGAGAAGCGCCAGCGCGGCGAACGCCAGGATGGCGGCAAAGGCCGAGAATATCGCCGGCTGCAAAAGAGCTTTCATATGGAAAGTGATAGAGGCCAGCGGGTTCGCGATCTTCTCGCAGGACGTCCGTGATATCGCTCCCAGCGCGCAATCCGAGCCGGCGTGCGCCTCGCCCTCCGTGTGCAGCATGAAGAAAGCGCCCAGCACGGAGACGAAGACGATGACGCTTATGAGGGCTATCGCGGAAAGTCGGCGCATATTATTTTCGCTTGAGCTTGTAGACCTTCAATATTTCCTCCGTGGCCTGCTTGCCCTTGCCGGACATCATTTGGTGCGCCGCGTGCGTGGTCAAATGATTCTCGAGGATCAGGTCCTCGACACCGGACAGCGCCTCCTTCACGGCCGCCGACTGCGTGATGATGTCGATGCAGTACTTGTCCTCCTCGACCATCTTCTTGATGCCCTGGACCTGGCCGCTCACAATTGCTAGGCGGCGCAGGGCTTTTTGCTTGATGTCCTTATGCATATGCTAATTATACCCCCTGGGGGTATAAAGTCAAGAGGCCGTCGCGGCCGGCCGGCGTTGCCCTCTTTAGAGATGATGGATCTTCTTGAAGATGGCGCAGGGCTGCACGATGCGCGGATCGGTGATGCGATACATGACCTTGGTGCCATCGCGGCGCGAGGCCACGAAGCGGTTGGCACGCAGGACCGCGAGATGCTGGGAGGCGTTGGCCATGCGCATGCCGACCTGGCGCGCGAGCTCGTCCACGGACATCTCCTTCTGCGCCAGCAAGTTCAGCATATGCAGGCGCTTCGGATTCGCCATGATACGGTAAAGCACCGCGTTCTTTTCGTAAACGGGCATAGGGAAATGCAAAAGCGGCTTACGGGGCGGGATTTGGGTACGGGCCACGGTCGTAGTTTGCATAGTTTCGAAACTACATTAAACATACTCTGCCCCCACCCCGAAAGCAAGTAGACCTAGCTGAACCACTCCCGGAGGGACTTCGGCCAGCCGAGCATGAGCAGCAGGGCCAAAGGCGCGCCCCAGTTCGCCGAGCGCTCCACGAAATCCCAGAAGGACTCCCCCACTATAGGCCGGAGCAGCGCCGTCCAGAAGCCCCAGAGCACCGCCCAAAGCAGGGCGACGCGGATGGGTTTCACGAGCACGATCAAAGCCACGATCACGTCCAATATGCCGATCGCCAAAAGCAATTGTCCGGCGGCTTGCGGCGAGACATTCAGCATATCTCCGATCCAACCGATCCACTGCGCCTTGCCCTGGATGGCCAGGGTGCCATGGCCTATAAACTCGCCGGCGACCGCGATCCTAAGGACCCAGTTAACAGCATTGTTCATTGAATATTATTTTTTCTTTTTTAATATTCCAGCCCCTTGCGGGCGGCGACCTTTTGATGGAACGGATGCTTGATCTCTTTGCATTCGGTGACCATGTCCGCTTTTTCGATCAGCTTGGGATCCGCCCCGCGCCCGGTCACGACCACATCACAATCCGGCGCGGCAGCGTCCACAAGATTAAGTATATCTTCCACGGCAATAAGGCCAAGAGCCGCCGCCACGTTGGCCTCGTCCAGGACCACCAGCCCGTATTGCCCGAAGGCGGCAGCCTCTTCGCATTTGGCCAAAGTTTCCCTGGCGGCGGCGGCGTGCTCCTCGCGCGGCAGCTTGTCGCCAAGTATGCCCACAAAGCCCTTGCCGCCTTTCACGAATGTAAGCTGTTCGCCGAAACCACGCAGTATTTCATCTTCCCCGCTCGGATAGTCCTCGCATTTTATGAACTGCGAGAAAAAAACCCTGCGGCCGCGGCCCAGGGCCCGGATGGCCTGGCCGATGGCCGCCGTGGTCTTGCCTTTGCCGTCCCCGGTCGCGACGATAAGCATGATATTTCAGCAGCCGCCGTTCGAAGTGCCGCACTGGATGCAGGTCTTGCAGCTGCCGGTCTGGATCATCATGCCGCCGCAGGCCTTGCAGATGGTCCCGGCCAGGACCGGCGCGGTTTTCCTTTTGTCCGCAACCGCCATTGCCGCCGCCACCGGCACGGCCGTGGTCGTTTCCTTGGGCAACTCCTGCACCGCCGGGGTGATGCCCAGGTCCTCCTGGTCCTCGAACGACAGGAACCTTATACCCAGATAGCGGAAGATATAGTCGATGATGGAAGTGGCGCCGGGTATCTGCCGGTTGTTAGTGAAACCAGCCGGCTCGAAGCGCGTATGGGAGAATTTCGCCACAAGATCGCGCAGGGGTACGCCGTACTGCAGGGCCACCGAGATCGCGATCGCGAAGGAGTCCAGTAAGCCGGCCAGGATGGAACCCTGCTTGGACATGCGGATGAAGACCTCCGCCAGGTCACCGTTCTCGAACATGCTGTATGTCAGATAGCCCTCGTGGCCGGCGATGGAAAACTTGTGCGTCTCCGATTGGCGCGTCGGCGGCAGGTGCAGGCGCAGCGGCTTGGCCTTCGCGGCCTCCCTGCGGGCACCGGTCGTGAGCGGCTGGGCCGACTTGGAACCGTCGCGGTACACGGCGAAGGCCTTGAGTCCCATCTTCCAGCCCATGGTATACGCCTGCAGGATGTCCTCCACCGTCGCCTCGTGCGACATGTTGAAGGTTTTGGACACCGCGCCGGAAAGGAACGGCTGCACCGCGGCCACCATCTTCACATGGCCCTCCCAGGAGATGACGCGTGCGCCGTTCGCCGGCTTCACGGCGCAATCGAACACAGCCAGATGTTCGTCCCGGAGACGCGGCGCACCCTCGATTGTCCCTTCTTCCTTTATATACTCCTCGATTGCCGCGATCTCGCTGTCCGCGTAGCCCAGGTTGCGCAAAGCGTTCTCCACTGTCGTGTTCACGAACTTCATACTGCCGCCGCCGACCAACTGCTTCATTTTGACCAATGCGAACTCCGGCTCGATGCCGGTGGTGGCGCAGTCCATCATGAGCGCGATGGTGCCGGTGGGCGCCAGGACGGTCGCCTGGGAGTTGCGGTAGCCGTGCCGGCGGCCAAGGGCCACGGCCTCGCGCCAGGCGTCCCGCGCCGCCAGGTCCAGGTTGCGGTCGAAGACCAGGTCCGCCCGCACGCCATCCAGGGCCGCCTTGTGCATGCCTATGACCCGCAGCATGTCGCGGCGGTTGGCCGCGTAGCCGGCGAAGGGCCCTTTGCGGCCGGCGATCTCCGCCGAGAAGCGATAGGCCTCGCCGGTCATGAGCGCGGTGATGGCCGCGGTGCCGGCGCGCGCCGGCTCGGAATCGTACGGATAGCCCAGGGTCATAAGCAGCGCGCCGATGTTGGCGTAGCCCAGGCCGATCTGCCGGAAATCGCGCGAGTTCTTACCGATCTTTTCCGTAGGGTATGAGGCGTTGTCCACTATTATCTCCTGTGCCAGGAACATGATGTCCACTGTGTGCTTGAAGCCGGCGGCGTCGAAGGTGCGGTCCGGGTTCAAATACGGCAGCAGGTTGATGGATGCCAGGTTGCAGGAAGAGTTGTCGATGTGCATGAACTCGCTGCACGGATTCGAGGCGTTGATGCGCCCCGCGCGCGGGCAGGTGTGCCAGCGGTTGATGGTGGTGTCGAACTGCATGCCGGGATCGCCGCAGGCCCAGGCCGCCTCGGCGATGGCGCGCATGACATCCGCGGCGCGATAGGTCTCGGCCGTCTGGCCGCTGGTCACGAACTTCGTCTGCCATTCGCCGCCGCGCGCCGCCGCCTCCATGAATTCGTCCGTAACCCGCACGGAGTTGTTCGCGTTCTGGTACTGGATGGAGTTCCAGGCCGGATCGTTCAGATCGTACATGTTGTAGCCGGCGTCGATGAGCGCGCGGACCTTCTTTTCCTCCTCCGCCTTGGCGGTGATGAACTTCATGATGTCCGGATGGTCGGAGTTCATGACCACCATCTTCGCGGCGCGGCGCGTGGAGCCGCCCGAGGCGATCATGCCGGCTACCGCGTCGGCGCCGCGCATGAAGGACACCGGCCCGGAGGACTGCCCGCCGGCGGAAAGCGTCTCCTGTGTGCCACGGAGCGGCGACAGGTTCACGCCCGCCCCGGAGCCGCGCTTGAATATGAGCCCCTCGGTCTGGATCCATTCCAAAATGGAATCCATGGAATCCTCCACTTTCAAGATGAAGCAGGCGGAGCATTGCGGCTGTTTGTCGATGCCGACGTTGAACCATACCGGCGAATTGAACGCCGCGCGCTGATGTAAAAGTATATAGATGAGCTCATGCTCGAAGGCCTCGGCCGTCTCCGGTATCTCCAGATAGCCGCAGCGCTCGCCCCATTCCCGAAAGGTGCCCGCAATGCGGGTGATCATCTGCTTCGCCGAGGTCTCCCATTCCGCGGTGCCGATCCGGCCCCGGAAATACTTGCTGCCCACGATGCGGCAGGCCGCGTCGGACCAGAAATCCGGGAATTCCAGCTCCCTTTCGATGGCGCCCTCCGGCCCGCGGACCGTCACTTGCCGCATGACCCAGTTGACCTCATCGAAAGGATGCACGCCGGGGCGCGTGAAAAAGCGCGTGGCAAGCGGGGTCTTTACTGCGGTCTCATTGATGGTGGTTTTAGGCATGGGAGTTTATGGTTTGGGTCTCGGCGCGGATGGGTTGCGGGACTGGTTTGGGCGGCGGGGCCGCGAAACGTTTGGCGAACCATACATGGACGCCGAAGAAGGCCCCGCTCCACAAGAGGTCGGCGAGAAGCGAGTTCCGGAAGAACGGCAGGGCGAGGGTGTAGGAGGATAAAAGTCCGGACAGGTCGTGCGTGTACCAGGGCGACAGGATCCAGACCGCGAAGTTGGTGGTGAGATAGAAAAGCGTGGAGCCGGCCAGAACGCCGAAACCCAGGCGCCAGGCGCCGCCCCTTTGCGCCGCCGCCCGCGAGAGAAAGCCCATCGCCGCGAAGGACGCGTAGACGATGAGCATGAGGCGCGGATCGTACGTGCCGAGGACCAGATCGGTGGCCGCGAGCGCGGCCATGGCGAAAACGGACCAGCGCAATTTCATCCGCGCGGCGAAAAAGATGAAAAGCGCCCCGACGGGCGTGAAGTTCGCGGGATGCGGTACAAATCGAAAGACGACAGCAAGGCCCGCGAACAAAATTCCTAAGATCGTGCTCATTGTTCCGAAGCGGCTAATTTCCACTCGATCTTGTCACCCGCTTTGACAGCCATCTGGTCGGCGGCAACCTGCGCGTAAGCGCCATTCACCCAATATTGCCAATACGCGCCGCCGTCACCGTTCTTGCCGTTGCCTATCTGCGTCACCAGCACGCCCATGCCCGGATACACTTTGTATTCCAAAGCGACATTCTGCAGTTCGGCCGCGGCACGCAGGACGTCAAATGCCGTGGAGGACGCGGTGGCGGGCATGGACGCATCCAGAACGCTTTCGACCCCGGCCGTCACGATTACGTTCACGTTGCCGGCGGATTGCGACACGGATACCGACTGCGGCGTCGGGCGCGGCCCGAACGGGAACGCGATGCCGATGATCACGATCACAAGAGTCAGACAGAGAAGAACTCCCAATATCTTCCAGGACGGCTCTTGGATCTCCAAATGTTCAGAGTTTCGAACTTTCATATCTATGAAATAATAGTATACTGATTGTATTCCCGCTCCCCTGCCTGTCTAGTGCATAACTCCTTGGGCCCGCACTATGTATGAACACCTGCTAAAACCCTTGCTTTTCCGGCTGGATCCGGAACGGGTCCACGATTTTTTCGTGTGGTTTGGGGGCATCTTGGGCGATTTCGCCCCCGGTAAGCGGCTGGTCCGGGCCCTGTGCGGTTACGAGCATCCTTCCCTACGGACCAGGGTCGCCGGGATCGACTTCCGCAACCCCATCGGCCTGGCCGCGGGCTTCGACAAGGACGCGCGCCTCACGAGCATCATGCCTGCGGTCGGCTTCGGGTTCATGGAGGTTGGCGCGGTGACCTTGCATCCCTATGCCGGCAACGAGGGCCGCCGCCTGGTTCGCTTGCCGGAAGACAGATCGCTCATCGTCTACTACGGATTGAAAAACATCGGCGCCACGGCCGTGGCGAAGAAGGTCAGGCGCCTAAAATTCGACATCCCCGTGGGCATCAATATCGCCAAGACCAATCGGGCGGACATCCAGGGCGCAAAGTCAGTGGAGGATTATGTCGGCACATACCGCATGCTTGCCGCCGCCTTCGCGTATGTCACCATCAATGTCTCCTGCCCCAACGCGCAGGACGGCTGTATGTTTCAGGAGCCGAAGCTTTTGGACACCCTGCTCGACGCGCTCGCGAAAGAACCAAAACCGGCGCCGGTGTTTTTGAAAATATCCAGCCATCTTTCGACAGAGGAGGTCGACGGCGTCATGGACGTGGTCGCGAGGTATCCGTTCGTGGACGGCTTCGTGGTCGGCAACCTGTCCAAGCGACGCGAGGCGCTCGGACTGAGATCGTCCGCAGAGCGGCTGGCGCTCATCCCCGAAGGCGGCATCTCCGGGCAGCCGGTGCGCGAGTTGGCTACCAACATGATCCGACATATTTATGAGAAGAGCGATGGCAAATACAAGATCATCGGCCTGGGCGGCGTGTTCACCGCGGAGGACGCATACGAGAAGATCCGCGCCGGGGCGTCACTCGTGCAGATCATCACCGGCCTCATCTACGGCGGGCCGCTCGCGGTGCGCAGGATAAACCGCGGCTTGGTAAAATTACTGGAGCGCGATGGCTTCGCCACGGTCGCGGACGCAGTGGGCAGCAACCGCCCAAAACGAATCGAATAAAATGGACGGCAAGATACTCCTCGGACTCCTGACAATTGGCATAGGCATAATCAGCTATGTTCTGTATTTTTTCGGCATCTTCCGGGGTCGGACCAAGCCCGACCCGTATTCCTGGCTCATTTGGGGCGTGCTGGCCAGCATCGTCTTCTTCGCACAGATAGGGAGCGGCGGCGGGCCGGGCGCCTGGGCCACGGCTTTCACCGCGGCCGTCTGCCTTTTGATTGCCGCCATCGCCTACGCCCGCTATCAGGGCAAGATGAAAAAGGTCGATCTGTTCAGTTTAATCGGGGCTGTCGTGGCCATCGCCGTCTGGCGCCTGACCGCGGACCCCCTGTGGGCGGTCATTCTGGCGATTATCATCGGCGCCATCGGCTTCATCCCGACCTTTTACAAGATATTCTCCAGACCGGCCGAGGAGACCGCGGCGACATACTCGCTGAACGCGTTGAAGTTCGGCGTGGCGCTTTTCGCGCTCGGCTCTTTAAGCCCGGTCACTTGGCTCTACCCCGCCGCCCTGGTCGTGATGAACGTCTCGCTGGCGGCAACGATACTTCTGCGGCGCATGTAAGGACAGGATTGAATAAAATAAATCATAAAAAACGAACACATGAGTGAAATCGCAATAAAGGACCTTTTGGATCTCTCTGGTAAGACGGCCATCGTCACCGGCGGCGCGATGGGTATCGGGCTCGGCATCAGTGCGCGCCTGGCCGAGGCCGGGACCAACGTGCTTATCGCGGATATCAACGCGGAGAACGCCGAAAGAGCCAAGCAGACGCTCGCGGGCCAGGGATATAAAGTAGACGCAATAACGACCGACGTCTCCAAGGCGGCGGACGTCGAGGCCATGGTGCAAAAGGCCGTGAGCGCCTTCGGCGGCGTGGACATTCTGGTGAACAACGCCGGCATCTATCCGAACAAGCTGGTCATGGATATGGCTCCGGAAGATTTTGAAAAAGTCATCGCCGTGAACCTGGAAAGCGTCTTCCTGTGCACACGCCAGGCGGCGGCGCAGATGATCGCGCAGGATCGCGGCGGCAAGGTGATCAATATCACCTCGATCGACGCCCTGCATCCCTCCACGCCCGGCCTGGCGCACTACGATGCTTCGAAGCACGGGGTCTGGGGTTTCACCAAGAACAGCGCCTTGGAACTGGCGGCCCACAAGATTTGGGTGAACGCCGTGGCCCCCGGCGCCATCGTGACCCCGGGCGTCCAAGCGATGCAATCGAAAGGCGCTACGCCGGCCAGTGTGGATATGACCAAGGTCCTGGAGAATTTCCTGGCCAAGATCCCAATGCGCCGCATGGGCGAAGCGGACGACATCGGCAAGGTTGTCCTGTTTCTGGCCTCGGACATGTCTTCCTACATGACCGGCAGCCAGATAGTCGTGGACGGCGGCGTACTGCTCTCTTAAACACCACTCAGGCCGTCTCTGCCTGATAGCATTCCTCGCAGTATATTATCTCCGGGCGGCTGGTCTCGTACGCGGTTTGGAATTCGTTCGGACAATGCGCGGCCATGGCGTGCGGCTGGTGGGTTTCGGCCGTGTTTTTGTATTTACCGTTCTCCGAACCGGCACCGGCGCATTGGCATTTGCGCGGCCAAAGCTTGAGCGGCGTATGCTGTTCCATGCGCTCATGGTAGCGACAGCGATAACATAGGCGGGGTAAGGGTATCTTGTGCGCGCGGTAGAATTTGAGCTCCTCCGGGGTAACGCGGAAAGCCGCGGGGCAGCCAAGCTCACAGGCAAAAGGATGGGAATCCTGTTCTTCATGCGCGCACATGATGGCCTCATTCACGATTGAGTCGACAACATCCTTGATGTTATCCGGCAGCTCCAAGGCCTTGATGGTCGCGGCGTGCGCTATCTTTTCCGGATCATGCCAGGCGAAACCCTTAGCGATGGCTGCTTCTTTCGACAGCGGGAAATATTCCGCGGCCATGCTCTCGTGGTACGCGTGCGGGCTCATCTCCGGCGGGAAGAATTCGCCGTAGCGGTATTCTCTGCCGAGCGCGTCCACGTAGGGTGTCTCCTGCATGTGTTTTTTGATCCGCGCCAGCAGGTCAAGGTACTCCTCTTTCGAATATTTCTTGTTCAGGATGCAATACTCCCCTTTCCGCACGCCGATGCAGCCGAAAAGGTCGTGGCTCGAGTGGCATTGCACGCAGTACGTGAGATTGTTGCTGCCCGGCCAGCAATCGAAGCAAAAGCGCAGGTCGGAAACCTGGATGCCACACTCCATGCAGTCGTAAATGCGTTCCGCGGAGCTTCCCCAGGTGCTGTAGTCCATGCTGTCTTTCACCGCGCGAAGATTGAAGCAGTAAGCGCATTGTTCGGACTCATCAATGGCGCACGACAGCTTGACGTTCTTGGTGTTCCACAAGTACTGTCCGGTGGAATTCACGGTGCGATTGCCTTGATAGTACTTGATCGGTGTCGAATCCCAGATTTTGCGGGCCTCGGCCATGATCCGAGCAATTCCGGAATAAGAGCCGGTATCGAATTTCGCGATCTCTTTGAAATACTCTTCTTTGGTGAACGGTTTGTTGAATATGTAATATTGTTTGTTCTTCAGACCGGCACAGCCGAAACAGTTGGAGCAGTTCTTGCAGTCGCGGCTGAACCAGATATCGCTGCATTCGCCGCAAAGCGAGGACCAAAAAGCCCGGAAGCAATAGCCCGACCCGAAGGTGCTGTATGACAGCTGGCACTTATCGGTCATGGTGACGTCCATGCAATCCTGGATGCTGAAGACCCGCATGCAGTACATGGAGCGCTCCGCCAGCGTGGCGTTGAAGACCAGATAGCAGTCCTTGATATCCTCCGCCTTGTTGGAATAATCGCTGCGGACTAGGTTCAGCGTGGAGCGGCTGGACAGCGGCACATCGCGCATGAGCTCCTGGAACTGCTCGAAGAACGGGCGGGAGAAATCGTAGTCGCGTCCGTATTGGTGCGGGTCCCAGGCGTCGGACCACCAATAATCATGCTCATAGATTTTGACCGGCGAGTCCTTCGAGAAGTGCGAGAAGATCATCTCGCCGGTACGGCTGTCGGGTCGCTTGTAAAAGGCGATGTCCGTATACCAGGAGAAACGCCGCTGCATGCGGCAATCCGGACACCAAGTGGGCGGGGGCACGTCCATCTTCTCGTAGAAGCCGAAATCATCCGGCTCGATGATAAAAACGGCCTTGCAGCTCTGGCAGGTCCTCTGCTCCGCTTGCATACGGTCAGTATAACAGAGGGCGCCGCGACCTGCCGCTATCCAAAAGTGAACGCGTAGAGACGTACTTTGCCGCCGCGGACCCGCAATTCCAGAACATGTTCGCCTCCTGACGCGTTGCGGATCAGCTTGTACAATCGGCTCTCTTGAACGGTGACCACGCCTCCTTGCACGTCCTCCCCGGCGGCGGTACCGACCGGCACGCCATCCTGCAGCACCTCGATCTCGACCGGGCCATCCGCGTCGGCCACGATGTAAACCTCCCGGGCGCTGTACCTATAAACAACGCTGGAGTCCGCAACGGATTCCGCATACTCCGGGGACATCTTCCAGACCCCGCCGAGATACAGAGCGTTGAAATCAAACTTTTCTGGCAAGATGAATCTCGCCTCGCCCGATCGGCCCGGTGTGCCGTTCCGCAGATGCTCGTTCCTGGCAGAGCCGAAATATGTCTCCGGGCTAAGGGCGGCGTTCCGGGAACCAGGAATGGCCGCGGCGGCCAGCCCGTTCTGCGGCGAGATATTTTCTCCCAGCACCTGCGCCCGTTCTTCAAGGAGCTCCCGGATCTTCATCTCGGTCTCCTCATAGTCCCCTTCGCCAATGTGGTCATAGACCACGTTGCCCTGGATGTCGATCAGATACTTGCGCGGCCAGTAGCGGTTGCCGTATGCGTTCCAGGTCGCATAATCGTTGTCCAGGACGACCGGGTACGAGATGCCGAAATGTTTCATGGCCTCGCGGACATTGTCTATGTCCTTCTCGAACGCGAATTCGGGAGTGTGTATTCCGATTATCTCCAAGCCCTGGTCCTTGTACTTCCCATACCAGGCGTTGAGATACGGGAAGGTCCGCTGGCAGTTGATGCAGCTGTATGTCATGAAGTCCACCAGCACGATCTTCTGCCCTATAAGCTCCCTGATGGTGATGCCATCCGTATTCACAAAGCCGGACGGTCCGACTATCTCCTGATAACGGACGCCGCCGGAAGGCAAGACCTTGTTCGAACCGGGACTTGAGAAGATCAGCGTCCCGACCGCCAGGCCCGCCAAAACCAGCACTATGCCCACTATCACGTATTCCCTACGAAGAATTCCCATCATTGCGCGCGCTCCAAGAGCATCTGTTCCACTTTGGTGATGTCGAAATATCCACCGTTCAGGATCGCTGTCTCCAACTTCTTCTCGTAGCCCGAGGCGATCGCGAGTCCGAGCAGGATGAAGAGCGCGCCTATGCCCCGCTTGAACCAGCTTTTAGGGTCGGCGAGACCCGAGAGCCGGTTGGCGAAGCGCTGCCCCAGGAAGCCGACCAGAAGCAACACGAGGGCCAGGCCCAGCGTGTAAGCGAACAGGTAAAGCGTGCCCAACGCAAAGCTCGCGGGCAGGACCGAGGCCAGTATCACGAAATACGTCGGCGAGCAGGTGGAAAAGACCGGCCCGAGCGCGGCGCCCACAAGGGCGTCACCCCAAAAGCCTCGGCGTTGATAGCCGACGCCGACCATCTTGTTGGAACCGGCTGAAAGCTGCGCCAGGCCCGGCAATTTCTCCCACCAGCCCGGGAAGAGCAATACTAATCCGAACACCACCAGTATCCCGCCCGAGAGATACATCCAGACCGAGGGCGGGACCATGATGAACGCGGTCGATGCCTTTAAGAAATATGTAAAGGCAATAATGGACAACGCCAAGGAGCCGACCACCACATAGGGCGTGGAACGACTCCTGCCCGCTGCGGATGAACCGATCACGACCGGCAGGAGCGGCAGGATGCAGGGCGCGAGGACCGTGAGTAGGCCCGCGATGAAAGCTATCGCCAGGAACGCCATACTACTTCACTTGTCCCAGGAGGGCGACGAGCGTTGGTGAGCCGGTCCACTTCGAGATCTGGTTGCCAGCGGCGTCCACCTGGACCAAGGTATGCTGGTACGTGACGCCATACTTCTGTTTCATCGCGGTGGAGTTATCGTAGTCCACATCCAAGATCGTAACGCCTGCCGGGATGGCGCCAAGGTTGGCGCGAATGTTTGCATCCAGCGCGCGGCAAGTGGGACACCACGAGGCGCGGAAGAAAAGCACGACCTTGCCGTCATTCGCCAAGGCCAGTTTCTCGGGAGCATAGGTCTCATAGGAACCCTTTTTCATCATGGCCTCCGGATCACTGCCAGCCGTACTGGTCGGCTTGTCCATCGCATCTCCCTCCGGTTTATCCATCGCATTGCCTTCCGGCTTAGCCATATTATCGCCCTCCTGCGTTGTAGAGTTGTCGTCCATGACCACCCCCTGCTTCGAATACGCGAACCAGCCGCCGGCAAGGATTATTACCAGCACCGCAACTGCGATATATATGTATTTATTATTCATATAAAAAGCATAGCCGCCCCATTGAGTATGTCAAGTGGGCTTTACACACAGACCTTCGGCCGATTTTATTCTAGCGGTAACGCTCGCTGTATAGGCGCGCGGCCAGCTTGACGAGTACCATGGCAGCCAGGGCCCCGGAGATCCAAGGGTCTATGTCGTGCGCCAACCCCTGCACGACCAGGGCTACGGTCAACACCGCTATGCCGGATAGGTACGCCGCGCGCCCGGCTTGCATGCGGTGCGCTTCCTCGCGCTCATCCCCCGCCCGCTCATAAATGATGAACCCGATCCAGGCGCACATGAGAACAGCGACGGCCAAAAGTACTGCCGCCAGACCTGCCGGGGGCATCCAGGCCATGAAGGGATCCGTAAGTAGGATGAGCAAGGCGACGAACGCCAACGCTATCGCGATGCTTAAGATATTGTTTTTCATTTTGATATGTGGAAGACCTTTTCGACCGGCAACTTGAAAACGGACGCGATCTTCAGCGCCAAGAGCACGGAAGGCGTGTAGTTGCCCCGTTCTATGGCGATGATCGTCTGGCGGCTTACGCCCACCCTTTGGGCCAGATCTTCCTGGGTCATGCCCTTATCGGTGCGAAAGCTATGCACGTTGTTGGATATGGATTCCGACATGGGACGGCCTTGAGTCTATGCTTTGCGCGGCCAATGTCAAGCTAGCTTAACTCGCGGGGCGGTGTGCCCCGGCCTGCAACTTGCCCCGTTCAAGCCACCTCGGCCTGATAGCACTGCTCGCAGTAGACAATCTCGGGCCGGTCGGGGGCGTAAGAGGTCTCAAATTCGTTAGGGCATCTGCCATTCTCGTGATGCGAGTGTTTTATGGTGTTGTTATGAACTTGATAATCACACATGCATTGGCGAGGATAAAAACGTGGCAGATTCCTCCATTGTAATCGCTGGTAATGCCGACAGTTGGGACAAAGACGGGGCAGTGGCAAGCCAAGACGTTTCAGGAATTCCAACTCTCTTTTGATGATCCGGAACGCGCCCGTACATTCCTCATCACACCCCTTATGGGCGCAAGCGATGACCTCTCTCAGTATCCCCTCATCCACGTCTTTGATGTGATCTGGAAGTTCTTCCGGCGCTAGCGTAGAAGCATAGCCTCTTTCCTCTTCATTCTTCCATATATAGCCATCCTTGAGAGTTTCGTCCTTCGTCTTTGGAAACAACTCGTGGGCTTCGGAAATATTGTACGGAAAAGGCGAGAGCTCTCCGGGAAAGAATTCTCCGTATTTATATATCCTGCCTTTCTTGTCCACATAGGGCATGGCATTCATGTGCTCGATAAGTTTTGGCACCAAGACTTCGTATTCCTCTTTCGAATACTGCTTGTTCAGAATGCAGTAAGGGGTCTTTTTGACACTGACGCAGCCGAATATATCCGCCGCGCCGTGGCAGTAAATAGAATATTGTATGTTCTTGGCGCCGCCATAACAGTTCCAGGAGAACTTTATGTTGTAAGTATTGTCGCCGCATACCAACGCCTCGTACAGGAGCTCGGACCCCCCGCCCCAGTTGGCGTAGTCGTAACAGTCCTTCACGGGACCATTCAAAAGATTCATGCAGTATTTGGAATCCTCGGTCTCGCGCACTCGATAACAGGTCTTCGCATTCTTCGAGTTATAAATATAATCCCCGCTCACGCCGGCGTTCTGAAGACCCTGCATGAACTTCACTGGAAACTTCAGCCAAAACTCGTGCGATCGATGTTCTAGATCCTCCATGGATCGCCAAGAACCCAAATCCATTTCTTCCAGTTTGCGCACGTACTCCTCCTTCGAATACGGCGCATTGAAGATATGATAGGATTTGCCCCGCAAGCCGACACAGCCGAAGCAATTCGAACAGCTTACGCAATCCTTGGAAAAAATGACGTCCTGGCAATCCTCGCAGTTCACAGAAGAAATGGCCTTATAACACCGGATGGTATTTACGTTCCCGTAACCCAGCTCGCAGTGATCGGTCATATGACTGTCCATGCATTGCTTAGAAGCCTCATCCCAGATCACGTAAGCGCAATCTTCAGCGTGTGCGGCACCCCGGGTGAAGTAGCAATTCTTGATATAAGAGGCGTTCATGCAATACTCACTATTGACCACACTTTGCATTGAGTGATCGGGAAGAGGAACTTCGCGAAGAAGTTCCCCTATCTGTTCCAAGAACGGCCGTGTCCAATCAATATCCCGCCCATACTCCAGCGGATCCCACGCGTCGGATATCCAATAATCCCTTTCATATATTTTTACCGGAGATTCTTCGGGAAATGAGGAGAATATCAACTCTCCTTTAAGCGCGTCCTTTTTCTTATACAGGTGCCACATATTCCTCCAGGACATGCGCCGGACGATCCGGCATTCCGGACAAAATGTGGGCGGAGGCACCTGGCTCTTTTCATAAAATCCAAAATCATCCGGCTCGATCACGAAGTCGACTTCACAACTCTGACAGGTTTTAGTTTCGGAGCCAGGAATGAATTAAGTATAACTCAAACTATCCCCTTTATAGGGTGTCTAGGTCCTCGATAAAAATTGTAGACTGCGGGGGCACTAGGAATCGAACCTAGATTATCGGTTTTGGAGACCGATGTCCTACCACTGAACGATGCCCCCTTACGGGCATAGTGTACCAAAAAGTATTACTTGCCCGAAATCTTGACCTCCTTGTGCGGGGTGTGCTTGCGGCACCAGGGGCAGAACTTGCTGTATTCGATCTTGCGCTCGACGAGCTTCCGGTTCTTGCGAGTGTAGTAATTACGGCGCTTGCAGACCGAGCACTTCAGACCGATCAGATTGTCGGAATATTTGACCTTAGCCATTGGGCGTTAATTTACTACAAAGGCCGCAAAAAGGCAATACTTGAGCCGTTGGGCGGATTTGAACCGCCGACCTACTCCTTACCATGGAGTTGCTCTACCAGCTGAGCTACAACGGCATCGGACATAAATCTACTAGATTCTAAGGGCTAAATCAAATCATGGAGCCGCCCCCGGGATTTGCACCCAGAACCTACTCTTTACAAAAGAGTTGCTCTACTGTTGAGCTAGGGCGGCGCGAATCACATTGTACGGAAAACAGCATGATCTGCCAAGTTACGAAAAAGATAAAATAAAGGTAAAATACCCCTAAATTCCCGTTCTGCCCGATGCCCAAATTCGTCCATCTCCACACCCACAGCCACTATTCCCTGCTGGATGGCCTCTCCAAGATCGACCCGCTGGTGGAGCGCGTCAAGGAGCTCGGCATGGACGCCATGGCCCTCACCGACCACGGCGTGCTCTACGGCGCAGTAGAATTCTACAAAAAAGCAAGGAGGGAGGGCATCAAGCCGATCCTGGGCGTGGAGGCCTATGTGGCGCCGCGCGATCGCTTCAGTAAGGAAGCGGACGAGCGCTATTATCATCTGATCTTGCTCGCGGAGAACGAAACCGGCTGGAAGAACCTGATCCAGCTCGTGACCAAGGCCCACATTGAGGGCTTCTATTACAAACCACGCGTGGACCGCGACCTTCTGAGGGCGCATCATGAGGGACTCATCGCCCTCTCCGCCTGCCTGGGCGGCGAGATCGACCAGGCCCTCCTCGCCGGCCGTTTCGAGGACGCCGAGCGTATCGCGGCGGAACATCAGGATATTTTCGGCAAGGACAATTATTTCCTGGAGATCCAGAAGCATGCGAACATCGGTGAGTGCGAGAAGGTGTATGAAGAGAAGAAGCGCCTGGCGAAAGAGACAGGTATCCCGCTCGTGGCCACCCAGGACAGCCACTATATAAATAAAGCGGACGCGGAATATCACGACATCCTGCTTGCAGTGCAGACCGGCAACAAACTGGCGGACGATGGCCGCATGACCATGAAAGACGACGACTTTTCGATCACCTCCCCCGAAGAGATGGCAGAGAAGTTCGCCGACGTGCCCGAGGCCGTGGCCAACACGGCCAAGATCGCGGAACGCTGTAGCGTGGTCCTGGAGTTGGGCGGTATCCTCCTGCCGGAATTCCCTAAGCCGGAAGGCATCAGCCGCGACGCCTACCTGAAACAACTGGTCGAGGAGCGCCTGCCGGACCGTTTTCCGGGCAAAGCTTTGACCAAGGCGGTGCGGGAGCGACTGGACTACGAGTTGGATGTCATCGTGAAGACCGGCTTCGCGGACTACTTCTTGATCGTGCAGGACCTGGTGAACTGGGCCAAGGACCACGGCATCTCCGTGGGCCCGGGTCGCGGCTCGGCCGCCGGCAGCATCGTATCCTACGTATTGAAGATCACCGACCTGAACCCGCTGGAGTATGGATTGCTTTTTGAGCGTTTCCTGAACCCGGAGCGCATCCAGATGCCGGACATCGACATCGATTTCGCGGACACCCGGCGCGACGAGGTGCTGGCGTACGCTCGCGAGAAATACGGCGAGGATCGCGTGGCCCAGATCATCACTTTCGGGACCATGGCCGCGCGCGCGGCGGTGCGCGACGCCGGCCGGGCTATGGGTCTCTCGTACGGCCTGTGCGACCAGATCGCCAAGCTCATCCCGCTCATGTCCAAGCTCGCAGACGCTTTGGAGCACGTGCCGGAGTTGAAGCAGATGTACCAAACGAACGACGACGCGCGCAAGGTCCTGGACGCGGCATTGCACCTGGAAGGCGTGGCGCGCCACGCCTCGGTCCACGCCTGTGGCACCGTGATCGCGAAAAACCCGCTCGTGGAACGGGTACCGCTGCAGTTCGCGCCCCAGGACAAGCAGAACGTCATCACCCAGTTCGAGATGCACGCCATCGAGGACTTGGGGCTTCTGAAGATCGACCTCCTGGGCTTGAAAAATTTGACCATCATCCAGGACGCGGCGCGTCTCATCCGGGACATGACCGGCGAGCAGCTGGACATCTCCAAACTGCCTTTGGACGACCCGGAAACATTCGCCCTGCTGCAGCGCGGCGACACGACTGGCGTGTTCCAATTTGAAAGCTCGGGGATGCGCCGCTATATGAAAGACCTGAAACCAACCGAGTTGGAGGATCTCATCGCGCTCGTGTCCCTGTATCGCCCGGGGCCGATGGAGCTGATCCCTTCCTTTATTAAACGCAAGCACGGCGAGGAGGAGGTCACCTACCTGCATCCCCGCCTGCAACCAATACTCTCCACCACTTACGGCATCGGCATATATCAGGAGCAGATGATGCAGATCGCGCGCGACCTGGCCGGCTATACCCTGCCGGAGGCGGACACCCTGCGCAAAGCCATCGGCAAGAAGATAAAATCCCTGCTGGACGAGCAGAAGGAAAAGCTCACGAGCGGCATGATCAAAAGTGGCGTGGACCCGAAGATCGCCCGGCAGATCTGGGAACTTTTCCCGCCGTTCGCCCGCTACGGCTTCAACAAGAGCCACGCGGCCTGCTACGCCCTCATCGCCTATCGCACCGCGTATTTGAAAGCGCACTATCCCGGCGAGTTCACCGCCTCGGTCCTGAACGCGGAATCCGGCGATATCGAGCGTATTGCCTTCCTGGTCTCCGAGGCGCGCCAGGCCGGCATCCGCATATTGCCGCCGGACGTGAACGCCAGCTTCACCGACTTCACTCCTGAGGGCGACGGCGGCAAGAAGATCCGTTTCGGGCTTCTGGCAATCAAGAACGTGGGCGGACAGATAGCGGCGGCGATCATCGAGGAACGCGCGGCGCGCGGGCCGTTCAAGGATTTCAACGATTTCCTGGCGCGCGTGCAGCACAAGGACCTGAACAAAAAATCACTGGAGGCCATGGGCAAGAGCGGCGTCTTCGATTCCCTGGGCATAGACCGCAACCAGATGCTCGCGAACTTGGACGAGATCACGCGCTTCCACGGGGTGATCCGGAGGGATAACTCGGCCTCCACTGTCGGCTCGCTCTTCGGCGCCGCCACTCCGGCGGTGACGATGGCTGTGAAGCTATTGCCCGCGCCGGAGGCCACCATGGCCCAAAAGCTCTCCTGGGAAAAGGAGCTCTTGGGTTTCTATCTCTCCGACCATCCTTTGAACGGCTTCGCCGACAAGTTCAAGGCCATCAAGGCCCGGCCGTTCAGCGAGCTGCGCATGCAGAAGAGCGACCAGATAATATTCCGCACCGCCGGATTGGTCTCTGGCATCAAGAACATCGTGACCAAGGGTGGTCAGCCAATGCTCTTCGTCCAGCTAGAGGATTTCTCCCCCAAGCCGATGGAGGTGGTGGTGTTCAACAGCGTCCTGGAGCGCACCAAGGACGTCTGGCACACGGGCAACGTGGTGGTGGCAGAAGGCAAGCTGTCCTTCCGGGACGGCGAGGCCAAGATGCTCTGCGAGCGGGCGCAGGTGCTTGCGAAATAGGACTATTTCCGCTTCATCAGTGGGAAGAATATCGTCTCCCGGATGGACTTATCCATCAAGACCGCGAACAGGCGCTCGGAGATGCCAAAGCCAGCCGCGGGCGGCATGCCGTACTCCAGCGCTTCCAGGAAGTCCTCGTCCAGCATTTGCGCCTCCTTGTCCCCCGTCGCGCGCAGTTTCATTTGCTCCTCGAACCGCGCGCGCTGGTCCAGCGGGTCATTCAGCTCTGAGAACCCTTTGCCCAGCTCCGTGCCGCTGGCCATGATCTGAAAGCGCTCCACGCGGCGCGGGTCCCGGCGCGAACGTTTGGCAAGGGGCTCTATCTCCACCGGCGGGTCCACCAGGAAGCACGGCTGGACCAGATTTGGGCGCACGGTCTTGAAAAGCAGGTCGATGAGGCGCCCTTTGCCGGAATTTTTTTCGGGCTTCAGGTGTAAAGTTCTGGCTTTGGCGAAAAGCTCCTCGCGCGTGGCGGCGAGCGGGTCCATCTTCAGCGTCTTTTTGAAGTAATCGACGTAATCCACCTTGGCCCATTTCTTGCCCCAATTTATCTTCACGCCCTCGCGGGTCGTGACCATGGTGCCCATCGTGGCCTTGATGACCTTCTTGTAAAGCTTCTCTATGAATCTCATTAGGCCGTCGTAGTCCTGGTAGGCCCAGTAAAATTCCAGCTGAGTGTAATCCTGCAGATGTTCTTTGCTAATGCCTTCGTTGCGGAAGATGCGCCCGATCTCGAAGACCTTCTCGTAGCCGCCGACCAAAAGTTTTTTGAGCGGCAGTTCCAGCGATATGCGCAAGTAAAAATCAGTGTCCAGCGCGTTATGGTGCGTGCTGAACGGCTCGGCCTCGGCGCCGCCGGGGGTCTCCTCCAGGACCGGCAGTTCTACCTCCAGGAAACCCTCGTCCAGCATTCCTTGCCGAAAGGTCTCCCAAAAGACCGCTTTCTTGCGGAACATCTCGCGCACCTCCGGGTTCAAATTGAGGTCCAGATAGCGCTGGCGCAGGCGCGCCTCGACATCGCCCAGGCCGTACCAGTCGCTTGGCAGAGGGCGCAGAGATTTAGACAGGATGCCGGCGGCCTTGGCCTCGATGCTTTGTTCGCCTTTCTTGGTCTTGAACGGGACGCCACTCACCGCAACGAAATCGCCGCCGTCCAATGTATCTTTGAGGAGTTTGAAATTACCAAGCTTCTTTTTGAGCAGAACGGCCTGGATCTGGCCGGATTCGTCACGGATATCCAGAAAGATGACGCCGCCCTGGTCGCGGATGGAAGCGATGCGTCCCGCGACGGCGACATTCTTTTTGGCGCGCATGAGCTTCGCGAAATCCTTGCGCAGGGCGCCGATGGTTATGGTGCGTTTGGCCGTGACCGGGTACGGGTCGACACCAGCCGCCTTGAGGCGGTCCAGTTTGCGCCGGCGCTCTTCGATAAGCTGCTCGAGCATATGGCCTAATATTACCACGCCCGCTAGCCCACCGAGACGATCGTGTACCTTGCCTTGCCGGAGGGAGTGTCCACTTCAATGGTGTCGCCCGGCGCGCAACCCAGGAAGGCGCGGCCCATCGGCGATTCGTTGGAGATCTTGTTCTTCATTGGATCGGACTCGTTCGAGCCGACGATGTCGTAAGTAGTGGTCTTATCGCCTTTCTTCACAGTGACCGTGGAACCAACTTGGACCAAGCCTCCGCCGCCGGCGTTCTTCTTAATGATGACCGCGGACTTCAGCATATCGTCGATCTCGGAGATGCGCGTCTCGATGCGGGCCTGTTCCTCGCGGGCCTCCACATACTCGGAATTCTCGGAAAGATCGCCATATTCCTTGGCGCGCTTCAAATGTTCCGCCACTTCCAGGCGGGCCACATTTCTGAGGCTCTCCAACTCTTTTATGAGCTCCTCGCGGCGCTCTTCGGTCAGATATGAGTCCATTTCCGGATGCCTAGGTTAGGGGTTAGATTCTACACGATAACTGCCGAGAATCAACCAGGCGCGTATTTTAACATTTTCTATGAAAACTTTCAAGTAGGCGGACAGCTTCACGTGGGAGGCCGCGTCGTTCACCCAGTGCACCGGCATCTCTTTTATGCGGTAGCCCAGGGACTGGGCCAGGGCCAGGGCCTCTATGTCGAAGCCCCAGCCGTTGATCCTGGTCAGCGGGAAGATACGCTCCGCGGCCTCTGCGGTGAAGGCCTTGAAGCCGCACTGCGTGTCCCAGATGCCCGGCATGTTCACTATCTGGATGATGATGTTGGCCGCGCGGCCCAGGAGCTGGCGATAGAAGGGTTGGGCCGGTTCCTGCTTGGCGCCCTTCACTGCGCGGGAGCCGATGACCACCTCGCAACCCTCCTTGAAGAACGGCAGCATCGGCTCAAATTGGTCGATAGAGGTGGAGTTGTCGGCATCGGTGAATATGCGGTACTGGCCCTTGGCCGCGAGCATGCCGTCACGGACCACACCGCCCTTGCCCTGGTTTTTTGGGTTGTCGATGAGGCGCAAATGCGGGATGGTCTCGGCCATCTTGGCCACCACCTCGGCGGTCTTATCGGTAGAACCGTCGTTCACTACCAGGATCTCGTACGAAAAATTCGCCTCGGAGAGGCGCTTGTCCATATCCAGCAAGGTCAGCGGGATGCGCTCGGCCTCGTTGTACGCGGGCACGATTATCGAGAGGAATGGGTTGCTCATTGGCTCTATTGTATCACCTTTCACGCGCGCGGCCGGCGCATATCCGAGATGGAATCCCTAAGCGCGACAAGTGTCCAAACTCCGTTCAAAACTACAAAGGGCCAGCTGTGGATGAGCCAAGCGTACCAGACCAGCAGAGCGCCCCCGATGAAGTTGGTTACATCGTAAGCCAAGCTATCCTCGCTCCAGATGTGCAGCTCGTTCAAAACGAAAGCCAGAAGGATGAGCGTGGCGCCAGCTATGCCTATCAGAAGATCCGTCATATCAGACTTCGCCGCCGTTCTTTCTGATCTCGTCTTCCATTTTTTGCTTCTCTTCCTGCGCAAAGTCCATCAGTTCATCGATGGTCATTTTGCCGGTTACGGCGGGATAGTTTTCCAATAGCCATCTCGTAACAAAAAGCTCTGCCTTCATTTTGGTGTGCTTTTCTTTGGCTTCGGCGATCTTCCTTTCCATCTCGCCTACAAGTCTTTGGTAGTCTTGCTCCGATTCCGCCGCACCTGCTTCGTCTAGATTCAAACCTTTTAAAAGTTCGCCAAATTCGGCGTCCAGGGCATTTTTGTTTTTTTCTTTTCCTTCCGGCTGGCTCCCTTTTTCCCACGGATTAGACATAACAAGATTATAGCCTAACTTGTCGTAAGCACTCTTGGCCCCTCTTTAGCAATAGCCACCGTATGTTCAAAGTGCGCGGAGATGGAGCCATCCGCGGTCACGAATGTGTCGTCGGCGAGTTGCTTTACCTTGCCCTTGCCCGCAGCGGCCATGGGCTCGATGGCCAGGACCATGCCCGGCTGGAGCACCTCCCCTTCCCCGCGCCGGCCGATATTGAACACCTCCGGGTCCTCGTGCAGCTCCCGGCCTATGCCGTGGCCGATGAGCCCCTGCGCCACCGAGAATTTGTCGCGCTCGATGCGCTCCTGGATCGCGGCACCGATGTCGCCCAAGGCCTTGCCTGGCTTGGCGGCCTTGATGCCGGCCTCTAAGGCCTCGCGCGTCGCCCGCAACAGGTCGGCGGCCCTTTTATCTATCTTCCCCACCCCAACGGTGATCGCGGCATCCAGGTAGAAGCCGTCGTAGATCAGGCCCATATCCAATGTCACTATATCGCCTTCTTTCAAAACATGATCGGAGGGAATACCATGGATGATCGTCTCGTTCACCGAGACGCAGATGGCGGCCGGGAACGCCTTATCGGCGCCGGAAGGCTTGTAGTGCAGGAAGGCAGCTTCGCATTCTGATGCGGCGAGGAATTCGCGCGCGCGGATGTCGAGCGACGCGGTGATGGTGCCTGATCGTACCTCCTTTTTGAGCTCGGTGAGGATGCGTGCCAAGCGCCAGCCGCCCTCGGCCATGATCTCGATCTCCGCAGGGGTCTTCAGGTGAACCATCCCAAACTATGCCTCGATGATTTTCGCTATCTTCTGGAAGACCAAATACGGCGCGGGGGTGCCGTCGACCTTCACGATTCTATATCCACGTTTCTTTAATAGAGCCATGACTGGCTTGGTACGGGTTGAATATTCCTTGGAGCGGATCCTGAATTTCTCAGGGTCGTCATCGATCCTGCGTTTTAACACGCCCCCGCAGACCGGGCAATGCTTGGGATTTTTTACGGGGTAATATTGCACCAAGAGTGGGCGGCGGCAGGTGGTGCATACCAGCCGGACCTTATTGCGAGCGGCGGCGGCGGCGAGGGGCACGTCCAGATGAAACACAAAAATATTCCTTTTGCCATATTCCTTCTCTAGTACCGGCATCAGGCCCTCGCCCTCATAGATGGTCCGCGGAGAACCGCTATATACGATGCCAAAACCTGACCCGGAGATGGCCCTGGTACGCTTCTTAAACATGCCCAAGACCCAGCTTGGAGTGTTCAAGATCCCCGTGCTGTTCAGGGCTAATTCACGCTTCAGGACCGGGTCTTTTTGAGCCGCTGGATCATGCAGAATGGATCGCAAGACCTTACCCGAATCGAAATGTATGAGCGTGTACTTGTCCGCTAACAGGTCTGCTTGCATGCCCTTGCCACTGCCCGGGCTGCCAAACAAAATCACCGCAATCTTTTTCATAAGATGCACATATTATACCCATCCTCCCAAAAAATTCCACCTGCGCGAAATGGCATAGAATAGCCCTGGATTATCTTTTGAGAGAAGCTCTCGGAGACCTTAGGGCCGAGAGGCAGGCACGGCCGCCTAGGGGCGGCGATGCCGGTTCTCGAAAAAGATAATCCAGGGCTATTCTATGCCCTCGTACCCTCTCATAGTGAGCTGCGAATCTATCTGCCGCATCGTCTCCAGGGCCACGGACACCACGATGAGCAAAGCGGTTCCACTCACGGTCAAGACAGCCACGCCGCTGATGCCCTGCACTATCAAAGGCAGGACGGCGATGAGGCCGAGGAAGACGGCGCCCCACAGGGTCACCCGGTTCACGATGCGCTTGAAGAACTGCGAGGTGCCCTCGCCCGGGCGGATGCCGGGCAGGAAACCGCCGCTGCGCTGCAGGTTCTTGGCGACCTCCTCGGGATTGAAAGTGATGGCGGTGTAGAAGAAGGTGAAAGCGAACACCAGGAGGAAGTAGGTGATGCCGTAGCTCCACTGGTTGTTCAGGAAGCCGGAGACCCAGTTGTTCATGGTCAAACTGAGCGACGGCGAAAAGATGGCCACGGCCTGGGCGATGAACTGCGGGAAAAGCAGGACTGAGATTGCGAAGATGAGCGGGATCATACCGGCCTGGTTCACTTTGAGCGGCAGGTAGCTCGAGACGCCGCCGTAAAGCTTGTTGCCGCGCACGCGGCGGGCGTAGGAGATGCCGATCTTCCGCACGCCCTCGTTCAGGGCCACGATGGCGCCGACCAGGAGCAGAGCGAAGATCACGAAGCCGATGTACACCGGCAGCTGCGACGGGGTGTAGGCCGCGATGGCGCGGGTGATGGAGCTCGGCAGCTGGCTCACGATGCCGGCCAAGATGATGAGCGAGATGCCGTTACCGACTTTCTGTTCGCTGATCAGCTCGCCCAGCCACAGGGCGATCATGGAACCGGCGCTGATGACCAGCACGTTCGTGATCATGCCGAAAAGGGTCGGGCGGTTCATGGCGCCCTGCGAGATGAGAAGGTTCAGGAAGCCGTAGGCCTCCAGTAGGGCCAGAGGCACGGTCAGCATGCGCGAGTACTGGTTGAACTTGGCCTGCCCGGCCGCGCCGGACTCGTAATACATCTCCTTGAACTTCGGGAAGACGATGGTCAGGAGCTGCATGATGATCGTCGCCGTGATGTACGGGCCGACGCCGAGCATGGCGATGGACAGGTTGGCCAGGCCGCCGCCGGAGAACAGGTTCAGGAAACCGAAGAACTGGTTGGAGTTGAAGAATTGCTGCAGCTGGGCCAGATTCACGCCCGGGACCGGGATGGCCGCGAGCACGCGGTAGGCCACGAGCAGGCCGAGGACGATGAGTACCTTGTCACGGACCTCCTTGACCCGGAAGATGTCCAGGATGCGCTTCATGCGATTATCTTACCACCTGCCTTCTGGATTTTCTCGGTGGCTTCCTTGGAGACCTTCAGGCCTTTGACGCTGAAGAGTGTGGCGATCTCACCCTGGCCCAGAACCTTGACCGGACCCTGGAACCTGGCTGGCAGGAGCTTCATGGCGGTGAGGAACTCGCGGGTGACCGTGATGTCCTTGCTGTGGCCGTCGCGCTTCAGGCGGTCGCTCAAAAAGCCGACATTGAAGACGATCGCCTCTGGGCCCTGCGGCTTGTTGCGGAAACCGCGATGCTTCGGGATACGTAGGATGAGGTCGCGCTGCGCCGGGCGCATGCGGTGGCCGGAGCGGGATTTCTGACCTTTGGTGCCGCGGCCGGAGGTCGTGCCGCGCTTGCCGCCGCGTCCCACGCGCTTGGTCTTTTTATGTGTCGAGGAAAGTTCGTGCAGTTTCATGTTCTATTAATTATCGGCTTCCGTCTTGACCAGTTTCTTGGAACGGATCTGGCGCAGGGCCTCCATGGTGGCCAGGGCGTTGGTGAGCTTGTTCGGGGTGCGGCTGACGCACTTCGCGGTGGCATCTTTGACGCCGGCGAGGTTCAGGACCACGCGCACGGCGCCGCCCGCCTTCAAGCCGTGACCTTCCTTGGCCGGCTTCAACAGCACGCGCGCGGCGCTGTATTTGGCCATGACCTCATGATAGATTGTGCGGCCATCCTTCAGCTCCACGACGACCATAGATTTCTTGGCGTCCGCCTTGGCTTTGGCGATGGCCTGTTGCACGTCGGCGCCCTTGCCGATGCCGACGCCCACCTTGCCCTTCATGTCGCCGATGGCGACGGTGGCGCGGAAGCGGAAGCGCTTGCCGCCGGCGACCACGCGGGTCACGCGGCGCATATCGAGCACGCGGTCCTTGAACTCGTCGCGGTCGCGGTCCATGCCGGGTCCGCCGGGTCTGCCCTGTCCGGGGCGTCCCTGGCCGGGCCTGCCCTGTCCGGGGCGGCGCGGCGGGCGGTTGTTCATTGGATTGTTGTTGGGCAGAGGCATGATGGTATTAGAATTTCAGTCCGCCGGCGCGGGCGCCTTCGGCGATAGCCTGGACACGGCCATGGTAGCGATAGGAGCCGCGGTCGAAAACAACCTCCTTGATGCCGAGCTCGGCGGCCTTTTTCGCGATCGCCGCGCCGGCGGCGCGGGCAGCATCGGTCTTCTTGCCGGCCGAATCCGTCCGGGCCGACGCCAACGTCCTGCCAAGCGCGTCGTTCACCAGCTGCGCGTAAAGGTAGCGGTTGCTGCGGAAGACCGTGAGACGCGGCCGCTCGGCGGTACCGTGGAACTTGGCGCGCACGCGCGCCAGCCGTCTATTCTTTATCTGTTTGAGTTCGCTGGTTTGCATGGTGATTAAGCTGCGGCCACGGCGGCTTTCTTGCCGACCTTGCGGCGGATGACCTCGCCGCGGTAGTGGATGCCCTTACCCTTATAAGGCTCCGGCTTGCGATAGGCGCGGATCTCGGCGGCGGCTTGGCCGACCGCTTCCTTGCTGACCCCGGAGATGGTGATCGTGTTCTTCTCCACGGCGATCGCGACACCCTCGACGGGTTCATATCGGACCGGCTTGCTGAATCCGAGCGACAGCACCAGGGTCTTGCCCTCCAGCGCCGCCTTGTAGCCGACGCCTTCGACCTCCAAAACCTTCGAGAAACCCTCGCTGACCCCGGCGAGGGCGTTCTGGATCAAAGACCACATGGTGCCGGTGTTCGAAACGGCCTGTTTGGTCGTCTCCGCGGACTGCACGCGCACGCCCTCCGGCTCCACTTTCACGGTGACGTGTGCGAGAAGCGGCAGGACCATCTCGCCCTTGGGACCCTTGACCAGGATGCGGCCGTCCTCTTCCTTCACGGAAAGGCCTGCGGCGATTGGGATAGGTTGTCTTGCGAGTCGGCTCATATATATAGTGGTGGTTACCAGATTTCGAAAAGATATTCGCCGCCGACTTTCTGTTTCTTGGCATCCTTCCCGGTCATTATGCCTTTCGGGGTGGAGATCACGGAAAAACCATAGTTCTGGCGCACGGGGCGAAGTTCGCGATAGGTGGAGTATATGTGGCGGCTGGGCTTGGAGACCAGGCGGAAATCCGTCATGGCCGGCTTCTTTTTGTAATACTTCAAACTTACCTCCAGGAAGTTCTTCTTGCCGATGATACGCTTTTCGGCGGACTTCAAGTAGCCGGCCGCGACCAAAATCTGCGCGATGGCGAGATCGAGGTTGGAGTAAGGAGCCATGAAGCTCTCTTTGCGGGCGGCGCCCGCGTTCTTTATCCTTGGCAGAAGATCGTAATACATATGTTTACCAGGAGGATTTTCTGACGCCCGGGATAAGTCCGTTGGTGGCCATCTCGCGGAAACAGATGCGGCAGATGCCGAAATCACGCATGAAGCCGTGCCGGCGGCCGCAGCGAAAACAGCGCCTCACGATCCGAGTCGAGAATTTGGGCTGTTTCTTGCTGCGTGCCAGTACGGATGTTTTAGCCATATTTATTTGCGTCTGCTCTTTTTGGTCTTTTTCTTCGCGACCTGGGCCTCGGTCGTGAGCGGCACGCCCATGGCACGATACGCTTCGATGGCCGCTTCCCGGTTCTTGCGCTTCGGGACCAGATTCACGCCCAGCGAGAAGGTCAAGGGCGATTCCTCCGGATTGACCTCGGGGAACACGAACTGCTCTTGGAAGCCGATATTCAGGGTACCGCCGGCGTCCACCGAACCGAGGTTCACACCCCGGAAATCGTGCACGCGAGGCAGCACTATTCTAACCAAACGCTCAAAAAAATCAACCATTTTGCGGTCGCGCAGGGTCGCGCGGACGCCGACAATCTGGCCCTCGCGCATCTTGAAGCCGGCGATGGACCTCTTGGAACGGCGCACCTGCGGGTGCTGTCCGGCCAAAAGCTCCAGATCGCGGATGATCTGGACCAGGCCTTTCTCCTCAAAGCCGGGCTGCTGGCCGGCGCGGCCGACGCCGGCGTTCACGACGATCTTCTCGATCGCCTTGCGGGCCTCGATTCCCCGGTTATGTTCGCTTTTCTTGACTTGGGCGGTGGACATGTCAGTGTATTTGTTACTACGCGGCCGCGTCGCATTTCTTGCAGTAGCGCACCTTCTGGTCGCCCTCGACGCGGGCGCCGAGACGGGTCGGCCTCTTGCAATTCTTACAGATGTACATGACGTTCGCCGCCGGGATGGCCCGGGCCACCATAAGCGTCTCGCCCTTCTGGCCCTGCCGCTTGGGGCGGGTGCGCTTCTTGTACATGTTCAGGTTTTCCACCACAACGCGGTCCTTGTCCTTCAGGACGGCGTTGATCGTCCCGGTCTTGCCCCGGTCCTTGCCCAACATTATCTGCACTTGGTCGCCTTTCTTGAATTTCATAATGTTAAACGATTTCCTCGGCGAGGGTTATTATTTTCTCGAAACCTTTCTCCTTGAGCTCCTTTGGAATAGGGCCAAAGATGCGGGTGGCGATGGGCTCGTTTTTCGGGTTGATAAGCACCACCGCGTTCTCGTCGAAACGGACGTAGGAACCGTCCTTGCGGCGGGTCTCCTTCTTGGAGCGTACCAGTACCGTGCGGACGATGTCCTTCTTCTTCACGCCCTTGCGCGGTTCGGCGGTCTGCACCGAGGCGACGATGACGTCGCCGATTTTCGCGTAGCGGTGGCGGGTGCCGCCGAGGATGCGGAAGCAGCGCACGATCTTCGCGCCGGAGTTGTCCGCAACCTTCAAAATTGAGCGTTCCTGAATCATATGCTTATTTCTTTCTGATTATGACCCAGCGCTTGTCGCGCGAGATCGGCCGGGTTTCCTCTATTATCACGTGATCCCCAGTTTTGTACTCGTTCATCTCGTCGTGGGCCTTGAAACGCATGCTGACCTTCTGGTACTTGCGGTACTTGGCGTGCAGCTTCAGGCGCTCGATCAAAACCACGCGGGTCTTGGACATCTTGTCCGAGACGACGACGCCTTCCAGTTTGCGCTTGTTCTTAATAGTTTCGGCCATGGTTATGGTTGGTTGTTGATCACAGTAAGCATCCGAGCGATGTCCTTGCGGAGCATGCGGGCCTCCTTGACGTTCTTTTGCTTGCCGAGTTCGATGTCGCGCTGCAGCGTCCACAGCTTCTCCTGCGCGTCATGCACGCGCTTCTGGAGCTCCGGCACGCTCGCGTTCTTCAGTTGTTCGCGTTCGTTCTTTTTCATGTTATTTGCCCACTACGGAACATTTGAACGGCAGCTTGTACGACGCGCGACGCAGGGCCTCCCGCATCTTCTCCGGCGCGGCGCCGTCGGTCTCGAAAATTATCCGGCCCGGGCGCACCGGGAAGACATAGTGGTCCACACTGCCTTTGCCGCCGCCCATGGTGACCTCCGGCGGGCGCTGGGTGACCGGTTTGTCCGGGAAAACGCGGATCCACAGACGGCCTTCACGTTTCAGGTAGTTCGTTATGGTGCGGCGGGCGGCCTCGATCTGGCGCGAGTTCAGCCAGGCGGATTCCAGGGCCTTCAAGCCGTACTCGCCGTAGCTCACTTTGAGCCCGCGGGTCTCCACCTGCCTCTTGCGGGAGCGGCCCTTGTGCCATTTCCTATGTTTTACTTTCTTAGGTATAAGCATCACAGTTATTTCTGTTTGGGCTGTTCATTGATGCGCTTCAAAGTCTCGCCGCGGTAGATCCAAACCTTGATGCCAATAGTGCCGTAGGTCGTGTGCGCCACCGCCGTGCCGTAATCTATGTCCGCGCGCAGGGTCTGGAGCGGCAGGGCGCCGTGGCGCGAGACCTCGCGGCGGGCGATTTCCGCGCCGCCCAGGCGGCCGGACAGAAAGACCTTCACGCCCTTCACGTCGCGATTCTGGGCCACTTGGTCAATGTATTTCTTCATGGCCCGGCGGTGCGGCAAACGCTTCTCGATGTCCCAGGCGATCTGCTGGGCGGTGTGCGCTGCGGAGACCTCGGAACGCTTTAGTTCCTCCACGTTCACCGACACGCGCATCTTGTAGTTCGCCCCACGCAGCTTCTTGATGGCTTTGACGATGGCCTCGTTCAGCTCTTCGATACCCTTGCCGCCGCGGCCGATGATAAAGCCCGGCCGGGCCGCCTTGATGAAGACCTTCACGTCGTTCGGGGTTCTCTCGATCAAAATGCCGGCGACGCCCGCCAGGGCGATCTTGGCATGGACGGTCTTGCGGATCAGCTCATCCTCCTCCAGGAACTTCGCGTAGAGTTTCTTGCGGGGCAAAAGCGTGCCGCCCTTGGCCTGATCCGGCAGGGCGCTGAAAAACCAGCGGGAGTTCCAGTCCTTGACGATGCCGAGTCGGAGCGATTGGGGGTTTATCTTCTGTCCCATGGTGTTATTTAAGCAGGTATAGAGTACAGGGTTATCTTATTTTCCGAAAGAGGCCTTGCGGCTGAAGGTCCGCTTGAAGAAGCCCTTTTTCTGCGGGGCGGCCGTTTCCCCTTCCGCACGTTCCTCCTCATCCACCGTTTTCTTGCGGCGGCGGGCCGGACCTTCCTCCGGGTTTTTCTTGGCCTTCTTCTTCACTTCGATCGTGAAACGCGACGGCTGGGCGTGTGGGTTCTCGGCCAGGATCAGCATGACGTGGCTCATTTTCTTCTGGATGGCGGAAGCGGAACCCCGGGCGCGGGGCATGAAACGCTTCAGCATGTCGCCCTGGTCCACGCGGATGCTTTGTATATAGAGGGTTTCGGCATTCATATCCTTCGCGGCGGCGCCGGCCTTGGCGGAACGCAAAAGCTTGAGGAGCGGCTTGGCGGCGCGCTTGCGCTGGACGAGCAGATTGGCCTCGGCCTCGTTCACGGACATGCCGCGGACGGCGTCGGCCACGGCGCGCGTCTTGCGCGGGGCGATGTCCAGATTTCTGAGATAAACGGTGTGGGCCATGTTAGTAGTTAGGGGCTAGGGGCTAGGGGTTAGCGTCTGGGGTGGATTCATTATTTTTTGGCGGCGGCGGGTGCCGGGGCCGCGGCGGCCTTTTGCTCCATCTCCTTCTGGATCTTGCCGCCATGTTTCAAGAATTTGCGCGTCGGCGAGAACTCGCCCAGGCGATGGCCGACCATTTCCTCGCGAACGCGAATCTCGACGAATATCTTGCCGTTATGGATGGCGAACTGATAGCCGACCATCTCCGGGGAGATTTCGGAATCGCGCGACCAGGTCTTGATAGGGCCATCCTCGGGCTTGCGCTTGGCGACCTTCTCGAGGAGTTTCGGGTCCACGTACGGACCTTTTTTGGAGGATCTGGACATGTTTATCTCTTATTACGACGCTTGACGATGAATTTGCTCGACTGTTTCTTGCGGCGGCGGGTCTTGCGGCCACCAGTGACCTTGCCCCACAGGGTCTTGGGCTTCCTTGTACCGCGCTGGGTCTTGCCTTCGCCGCCGCCGTACGGGTGGTCCACCGGGTTCATGACCGAACCGCGCACCGTCGGCCGGATGCCGAGCCAGCGCGAGCGGCCGGCCTTACCGATGGTGATCAGGTTGTGCTCCGGGTTGGAGACCTGGCCGAGCGAGGCATAGCCCTCCCAGTTCACGCGGCGCACCTCGCCGGAACCGAGCTTCAGGTCCGTGTAACCGTCGGCGTTCGCGAGTACCTCGGCGTACGAGCCGGCGGAGCGGGCCAGGATGGCGCCCTGCCCGGGCTGGAGCTCCACGCCGTACACCTGGTAGCCGACCGGGATGTTCTTGAGCTGCATGCGGTTGCCGGTCGTAAACGGCGCGAGCGGCGCCACGATTATATCGCGGCCGACGGCCAGGCCGACCGGCGCGAGGATGTATGACTTAACCTTGTCCTTCTTGTATTCGATGAGGGCGATGAACGCCGTGCGATATGGATCGTATTCGATGGTTAAGACCGTCGCCGGGTCGTTCAAGCGGGTCTGTCTGAAGTCAATCTTGCGGTAGAGCTTCTTGTTGCCGCCGCCCTGATGGCGCACGGTGATGCGGCCCGCGGAGTTGCGTCCGGCGGGCGTCTTTAGGCGTTCGGTGAGCGGCTTGTGCGGCCTATCCGTCGTGAGGGACGAATAGTCCGCGGTGGTCATCGAGCGGCGCGATGGGGATGTAGGTGAATACTTTTTCATATATTAGTCCTCGATCTTTTGGCCTTCTTTGAGGGTGACGATGGCCTTTTTGTCCTGTTGTTTCATGGTGACGCGGCCGCGGTAGCGGGTGCGGCGCGGCTTCTGGCGGATGGTGGTCACGGCGGTCGCGTCCACTTTATACAGCTCCTTCACTGCCTTTTTTATCTCGCTCTTGGTGGCGCTGTCTTTGACCAGGAAGACGTACTTGCCCAACCCTGCGAGCAGGGTGGCCTTTTCGGTGATGATGCGGCGCTTGATGAGCGGAATAGCAGCCATGGTTATTTGGGGGATTGGATATGGGGTAAGGCCTTGCTTTCGACGAAGATATATTTGTAGGTCAAAAGGTCCTGCACGTTCAGGGAATCCGGCGAGATCACGCGGGTCTTTTCCAGGTTGCGCGCGGCGCGCACCAGACCCTTGTTCTCCGGATCGCGCACCAACAGCACGTCCAGGCGCTTGGTGCTCTTTTTGATATTCAAAAGACCGCGGAGCATCTCCGAGACCATCTTGGTCTTCGGCGCCGCCACTGCCAGGGATTCGAAGAATTTTACCTCGGAGTCGCGCAGCTTCTTCGAAAGCACCGAGACCAGCGCGGCGCGGCGCATCTTTTTGTTGACTTTCTGGGAATAGTCGCGTTCCTTGTTGGGGCCATGGGCCTTGCCGCCGCCGATCCACAAAGGCGAGCGGATGGAGCCGTGGCGGGAACGGCCAGTACCCTTCTGGCGCCAGGGCTTCCTGCCGCCGCCAGCCACCTCGGCGCGGGTCTTGGCGTGGGCCCAAGGCCGGCGGGCGTTGGCGCGCTGGGCCAAGAGCACCTGCTGCACGAGCGCCGGGCGCCACGGGGCGGTGAAAAGCTCGTCCGGCAATTCGACGGTCGAGACCTTCTCGTTCTTAACGTTGTAGACGTCGGCGTTCATTTTATTTCTCTTTCTTTTTCTTTAGGACCTGGACCGCGCGGATCTCAACTATGGAGCCGACGGTGCCGGGCACGGCGCCCTTCACCATGAGCGTCTTTTTC
>Ga0209542_10002019_pt1 | contig 46502 bp, 46 predicted proteins | sample RifCSPhighO2_01_FD_184028 | JGI IMG/M metagenome (GOLD analysis project Ga0209542, IMG submission 184028) | Soil microbial communities from Rifle, Colorado - Rifle CSP2_plank highO2_0.1 (SPAdes) (version 2) | ecosystem: Environmental > Terrestrial > Deep subsurface > Rock core/Sediment ...
AACCCAATAGTTTAAAATTCTGAACACCTTGTAATAATCCCCTTGTAACACCTAATAACAACATAAAGGGAATAGACAATCCAAATAACAAAATAAGAGATAATGGAATATTTAAAAGATTAGATAAAAAAAATGAAGCTGTTGAAAATAAAATAAATAAAATTATACCAAAGATAATAACTTTTTTCAAAGCCTTAGTATATAAAGATTTTATATTTTCTAATTGATTTTTAACTCTAAATTCAGCAACAAATTTAGAAATTGAAGTTTGTAAAACATATGAACCAACAAAGAAGATATATACAAAAGATAAGATAACACCTAAAATAGAATATTGTTCTGGTCCTAAAAATCTTCCCATAATAAAATGATAAAGAAAACTGCCAAGATTCATAATCATTGTAGCAAAAAATAAAAAAAATGTATCTCTATAAAAACCATCATTCTTAAAACGATTAATAAAATTATTTATATAAACCATATTAAACTGCTGAAAAATAAACTAATTAAAATACAAAAGAAAACAACTTGTTTCTCTGTAAATCTGCCAGTTCTTGTAAATATATGAGGTATTGAATAAATTTCTTTATAATAAGATTGAATTTTTCCATCTTTATAATAACCATAACTTTTAACTTTTAATTTACCTCTTATTTTTAAAATAAATTCTATAATAAAAGGAATTGAAGCAACTAATGCAGCTCTTTCCATATTTCCAACAATAGCAGCTACAGCGATTAAACCGCCAAGTAAATAAGTCAAACTATCTCCAGCCAATATTTTTGCAGGAGTCCAATGATAAATAATAAATCCTATTAAAGCAAATAAAGCCATTAAACAAATTAAAGCAACAAGGTAAATTCCATGAACATAAGCGTATAAGCCTAACATCCCAATATAAATAATTCCCATTCCAGATTCTAATCCATTAAAACCTGCAAATAAATTAACCATATTAGATGCACCAACAAAACCTATAGGAATAAGAACCAAAGCATAAAAAATTCCAAAATCAACAGTTCCAATAAATGGAAGAAGAACTTTACTTGTTCCAGCACTAACAGCCATTAAAGGAACAGCTGCAAACAAAGTTAACAAAGGCCTCTGCCATTGTCTCAAACCATGTGACTCAGATTTATCACCTCTAATGACAATATCATCTAAAAACCCTATAAATGTAACTAAAATAATTGAACAAAGAGAAGCTAATAAAATAGAAAGACCTCGATCATCTAAATATAGATAACCTTCTTTGAAGAAAAATATTCTAAAAAAAACATATACAAAAATACCTAAAAGTAAACCTGCAAGAACAACTATTCCACCGCTTAAAGGAACTAAAGGTGTATCTTTTTTATTCATATCTTTAACAACTAGTCCAAGTCTCTTCATAAATTTTACAAACCAAGGTGTTAAAATAATAACTAAAAGAAAAGAAACTAATCCAGATAGTAAAGCAATTATCATATGTCTTAATCTAGAATGTTGAAATAAAAAGGTTTCTGTTTAACGGTTCTGTCAAATCTTCGGTTGGTAGAAATTATTAAAACGTTATTATTAAGTTTTTTTCTTTCAATATATTATTTATTCTTTCTTGTATTTCTTTACACTTAGTTGAAGCTTTTTCATGTATCATTAAATTCATTTTAGCATGACGCTCTGAAGAGCCAAATATTTTTTTCTTACATTTCGGGCATGTTATATAAATTTTATTTTTTTTAGGCATATACCCTTTAAGGGTATTATGGTATATAAAAGTTTCTATACTCAAGAATATAGTTTATTTTTAAGAAGATATTAACTAATAACTTTACAAAACTCTATTTAGCTCATAAATCGTAAACTTTACTTCTTTTATCTATTTTTACAATAACTAATAAATTTTCTTCATGATAAATTTCATAAAGAATCCTATAATCACCAACTCTTACTCTAAATAATTTATTAGAACTTTCTAGAACCTTTGCATCTCTTGGAACTGGATCAAGTTTTAAACTTTCTATTTTCTGCAAAAGTCTTTTAGTTAAAATATTTTCAGCATCTTTAAGAAATTTATAAGCTTGTTTTTGATACTGAACTTTAAACATATTATAAACCTAATTCTTTCTTCAATTGATCTTCAGAGATTAACTTATTATTTTTTTTATCTTTTCTTGCTTCTTCTATAGCCCTATAATCATCTTGAGTCATTATACTATCTATATCAACCATGTGTTCTTTGATATAAGATAAATCTTCTTTTATAGATTTCAATTCATTAATGATATCATTAGATTCTATTACCATAAATATAAAGTATTAAGAAGTTTTATATTCTTTTCCATTAAAAATTAGAAAAATTTATATTTATAGTTCCAAACGATATTTTTCTAAATCTTCTTCAAATTCAACTTCTTCCTTAGAAATCTCTTTAATTTCTTTAGATTTTAAAATAGAATAATATTTAACAATTTTATTTTCTTGTTTTGCTAACTTTATTTCAGCAAGTACACCATCACTTATTGGCCCAAAAACCCAAGTTTCATCAGCTTTTGTAACAAGATTATTATTTGCGTTTCTAATTGTATCTCTTTCAACAGTATCTAACATAAAATAATCAAAAATCATAAATGGATTTAAAGGTATAGCAAATTGTTCTAAAACAAATTTAGAAATATGTTGACGAAAATAAAAGTAATGTTTTGAATGTGCAGTATATACAAGTTTCATATTTTCCATATCAAAAAGCTCTATCAACATCTTTATCAGGATAATCTATACTCAAATAATAATTCTTTTCTTCAGGAGTTAAAACAAAATTATCTGGATAATTAACTTTCCAAATTTTTATTGGTCCAATTAAAATTCCATTATAAATCAATAAAGGTGTTCTTGCTGTATCTTCATAAGCTAGCTCAAAATAAGGATTTGCTTCATCAAATAAATAAAGTCTAGCAAATAAAGTATCAGTAACTCTACTAGATGTAAAAATAGCAGCACCAAAATTATTAGTTTCCTGTCCGCTTATTGTAGGTATAACTTTAATACAACCATTGTAATCATAATCACTAAATTCATACATTTTATCAATATATACACATCTTAATTTAAGTTCAATTTGTTCACTTCCGTAAACTAAAATAGCACTTGGTTGTTTAACTTGAACAGATTGTGAATCAGCTCCTAAATTAAGTAAAGGAACAGTAACTGCAGCAATTGCAGCTTGATTTTTAGGATAAGTTCTTCCATTGTGTCTAAAATCTTCTTCTAAAACAAGTTGTCCAGTATAAAACAATAAAGTACCGTTTCTGGTTTGTCTGCTTAAACTAGAATCTAATCCCATAATAGGTAAATAACTATATCTATCAGCAGTTGCTCCGCTTCCAATGCTTGCAAAAGCAGAATATTTTCCAATATCATCTGCTAAAATTAAAGCATAATCAACATCATGAGCATTTAAAAATTTTAAAGGTTCAGTTAAATTTGGAGCAGTTAAAAATTCTCTTCCAACTAAATGATCCCAATAAGTATAAGGATGTCCGCCATCAGTAACTGCTGGTCTATTAAATCCGCTTTGTATCCAATATCCATAATCCCACCAGCTGACAAAAGTAGAATTTACTGGAGTATTTTCTCTAACCCAGCCGCCTGCTAATTGCCATTGAGGATTATAAGCAGGTCCTAGACCACTAGCGCTACCTAAAGTAGATTTATAATCATTAATCAAAATACCATCTGAAACTGAAAATTTTCCAAGTGAAAATGAAATTGGATTAAATAAAAATAATATTAATATTACAACACAAATAATTTTTACTGGCTTGTAATCTATTTTCATAATTAAATGAAATAAGAAAACTAAAAACAAAGCAGCCATTATTACAATAACAAGTGAAAATTCAAATAAAAATCTAATAGCAGTAGTAGCAAGTAAAAACATAACTAAAGCCCAGATAAGCATAAAGATTTCTGCATGAGGCATAGATTTCAAACTATTATGCAGATCATGATTTGTTCTATATGAACTTAAATAATAATATAAGAAAACACCCATAAACAACAATAAAGATCCAAATCCTAAAATTATAGAAATTAAACTTTGTCCATTAAATATTGTGTTAGGAGAAAATCTAGAAAATGAAAATAATAAAATAAAAGCAGCAAAAGCTAATACTAATTTTATTTTGATTTTTTTCTCAACTTTTTCAATTGCTTTGTAAAATAAAATCACACAAGATGCTAAAAAAGCCCAAACATAAACTCTGCCAAAACCGCTAAATAAATCCTGAAGATATGATTTCCTGTTTTCTGCAACAGTTAAACCAACTCTTCCAAACTGATAAGATCTAAAAAGATTATTATAAAGATTAGTTATATCTCTAACAAGTACATCCCATCCTAAAAATATTATTGCAAAAATAATTCCTAAAATAAAAGCTGAAATTAAAGCAATTATCCCGCTTGGAACTTTTTCTTTAAACTTATCTAAATAATTTATTTTAAAATATTTTTTATCAAATAAAACAATATAAACTGCAGCTGCGATCAAAGCAAAATAAGCAGGAGAAGTACTTAAAGAAACTAAAACTCCTTCTAATCCAGTTCCAAAAAACTGCATTAAAATACTAAATGGAATTATAAAAGATAAATAAAGAATAAATTCTTCAAAATTGAGAATATCTAAAAATATTCTAACTAAAAGTAAAACACCAAGTGTAAGTAAAATAAATCTTCCTGCACCACCAGTAGCCATTGCTAAAAAAGTTATTATTCCAGCAATAGCACCTAAAGAAATTTTGCTGATAAGTCTTTTAGATTCCCATCCAACAAAATAAAAGTAAAATGCCATAACAACAAACATAGCAATTAAAATATCATGATCAGAACTTCCTACTACACTCCTATAAAGGAAAGCAGGTAAAACACTTACAATTAGTGCAGCAAGTAAACCAACTCTAGCACCAAATAATCTTCTGACAAGCAAAAATAAAAATAATAAAAATATAGACATTGCAACTAAAGGATAAATAATATCTACATATTCAACTGTTAATGAAGAATTAAAAACATGTAAAATTTTCCATAAATAAGCAACAAAATAAGAAGTAAAGAATTCATAAAATCTAGTTTCTCTTCCAAAAGGAGCTGCCCTCATCGTATCAGGATTACTTAATTCTCCATCCTGAGCAATATCTTGTGCATATCTATAGAATAATGTTGAGTCTAATTCTAAAGAAATATGTTTGCCACTAGTTTGATCAAATAAGTTATCTATGGGCTGAGCCCTGATAAAAACAGCTAAAATAATTATTAAAGCTAAAAGAACATATTGAATAATAGTTGCATTATTATTATAAAAAGTTTTAACTTTCTCAAATCCTTGTTTTAATTCATCTTTTTTCATTTTTTAAAAAAACAGCGGTGTTATGAACACCTCGACAAAAGCCCCCAATAATAATAATATAATTGCTATTCCTACAAGTATACAGGCATCCTTTACCACCTTTTTAAGCTTTACTAATCTTACCTTATTATTTATAATAGCCATGGAAATAATACCACCAGCTAAACCTGCTATAAAGTAAGCTGCAATTTCAAAAACACCATGAACCATATATCTCAACATGCCAGTAACAAATAAAGTAAAATATAAAGAAAGTTTAGTAAATCCTAAAACAGAAATAGATTCTGCTAAAGCATTTCTAACATAAGTTCCCACAGCAGCACTAATTACAGAAGCATTCCAAGCTAAAATAAAAATAGCTCCAGCTCCAAAGAAAATTGCAAATAATAAAGTAAAAAATAAAACTTTTAAATTATTAGCAAATATTATAGAAAAATGATTTAAAAAAAATCCTGTACTAACAGAATTGCTGTTTATAGATTGTATTGTATCTAATTGAGAACTAAAAACTTGAGTAACTGTTTCTTGAGGTAAAAAAATATAAAACAAAGAAAATCCAACTACAAAGCCTAAAAATAAATATAATAAAAAACCTAAAGCTAAACTATGTTCTTTAAGTAATCTTACTTCGCTGTCTATTATTAAACCTTCTTCCTCTTCTCTTTTCAATGTAAAATACATAAAGGGCATAGACATTATTACAACTAAAAAAACAATAACTAAACTGCTTTCATTAGGAAATAAAAATAAACCAAAGATAACAGCTAATATAGAAAATAATAATCCCAAAAAGAATAACCATAAAGGATGTTTCTTTGCAAATTTAGGTCTAACTAGATCTTCAAAAACCATAAGTTAAAATTAAGATTGTTCTTTAAATAGTTTATTATAAATTCACCAAGGTTTACATTTACCTGCAGATCCTGCATTGTAAATAGATTGAATTTCAGTTTGACTAAGAGATCTATTAAATATTTCTACCTCATCTATCATTCCACCGAAAGTATAGCTATTAGCTCCATATCTTGCACTACCAATGTTAAGGTAAGTTTTATTGAAATCATTTGCAATACCACGAGATGTAACTGGAATAAATCTAGTTCCAACTAAATTTCCATTTATATAAATCAAATTATGAGTTACATTATTTACTGCAGCCACATGATACCAAGTATTCGAGCTTAGATTACCACCAATAACTAAATTTCTTTGTTGATAATAATAATTATTTGAAGTATCAAATCTTAATCGTTTTAAACCAAGGGTATTTGGAATTGGTTCAACAACTAAAGCCCAAACACGAACACCGTAAGGAGCATTTTCTGATTCATTCCATACAGCAACAATAGGTCTATAACGATTATTAAATGCAGGATCTGAACTCAAATTAATCCAAGCATCAACTGTAAACCCTTGACTCAATCTTTGACCACCAAAAACACCATTATTAGGTGAAGGATAGTCACGAGGATAATTCAATTGATAGTCAGCAAACCTATAACCAAAAATATTAAATCTGGTAGATAATAAACTTGCTTCGAAAGAATTTCTAAAATTAAAGCTAGCATTTACTTTTCCCATTGGAGTATATAAGCTATTGTAATAAGCTGTAGCAATAAAACCAAAAAGAGGAATAGGAGTAACAACATTTGAAGAGTTATAATCTCCAGTCCACCAAGCAATCATTCCAGAAGGAGGAGTTATACAAGAAGGTGTAGGAACTCTATTTGCATTATAACATTGTACAAAAGTATGATAACCTCTTAAAGTATAGTTAACAGGAGGAGCTAATAAAGATACTCTACTAGTTAATGGATTTGTAGGGTCTCCTGTCCATTGATTTCTTAAAGGAAGGTTACAGAAATTACTTGCTGTTTTACCAATACCAGAAAAATCTCCTAAAGATGCTTTTGTCATATTAACTCTTATGTTTGTGCTGTTATAAACAACACCAACACAACCATCATATCCTAAGCTTCTGCATGTTTGATCACCTGTAATTGGAGAATATTCTAAAGCTGGAGCACTAGTGTAATAAGAACCATCGTGAAAGGAGAAAGGAATACCTGTATTAATATAATTAAGATAACCAGCATAATTAGAATTATATAAAGGATTAGCAGAACCATTATTAGAATAATATTGAGTTCCTATTGAATAAGTATCATAAACGAAAGTATAATTAAATAGCTCAAAATTAATAGGGTTTGAATAGGGATTTCTAGGAGTATTATTATAAATCATTGTTACCAATTCAAATACTCTAGTGTTATTAATATTAGAAGAATTGAGGTTAGGATTTGGAGCACCAATTAATTGTCCATAAATAGCATTTCCAGTAATAACATCAGAACTTTGACTACAAGAAATAACAAAGATAGATAATAAGAATAAACAAAGAACAATTAATAATTTATTTTTCATTAAAAGCTCAACACATAATAACCTATATATTATTTAGTATAAACTTAAAAGTAACAACCAAATTCTACAGAAAACTTATAAGTAAGAAAGATTAAAATTAGAATATGTTAATTATTGGCTGTTCAAATTCAAAAGATCTAGCAAAATCAGTTGCTAAAAAATTAAATCAAGAATATTCTGAATTAAATGTAAAACATTTTCCAGACGGCGAATTATATATTAAATTTGAAACAGAAGTAAAAAATAAAGAAGTTATATTAGTTCAAACATTTAAACCAGCAAATGAAGCAATTCTAGAAGTAATTCTAGCAAGAGACACAGCAAAAGAATTAGGAGCAAAAAAAGTAATTTTAGTTTGTCCTTATTTAGCTTATATAAGACAAGATAAAAGATTCAATGATGGAGAAGCAGTTTCTAGTAAAGTAATTGGAAATTTACTAAAAGATTTTGATAAAGTAATTACAATAGATCCTCATTTACATAGATACAAAAGTGTAAGTGAAATGATAAAAACAAAAACAGAAAAATTATCAGCAAATGATTTAATTAAAAATTATATAAAAAATAATTACAAAAATCCAATAATAATTGGTCCAGATGAAGAAAGTTATCAATGGGCAAAAGAAATAGCAGATTCTATTGGAAGTAATGCAGCAATATTAAAAAAACAAAGATTTTCAGCAACTAGAGTAAAAGAAGTTCTAGAATCTCCAATAGATGTAAAAAATAAAGATGTAATAATAATAGACGATATTTTATCTACAGGAAAAACAATTCTAGAAGCAATAAGAAATATTAAAGAACATAAACCTAAAAGTATTAATGTTATAGCAATTCATGGAGTGTTTGCAGATCTAGAAACTTACAAAAAAATAAAGAAACTAACTAAATCATTAATAACAACAAACACAATAAACAATTCTAATGCTAAAATAGATGTTTCTAGTTTAATTGCAAATTCTTTAAAATAATTGCTTCTAGTTAGTAAATACAACCAAAGCTATTTAAACAAAGTAATAAACTCAAAATTATGCAGCATGAAAATCAAGAAATTCTAGCAAAATTAAAAGAATTAAGAATTCTAGCAAATCAAACTGAAATAGATTTAGAACAAGCAGGAATAAGTATAACCTACATTCCAAAAGAACAATTATTCTCAAATAATATAAGAAAAATAATTACAGCTACAGAATCATTATTAAGACAAGAATCAAAAGAAGGACATTGTTTAAGATTAGGAAGAGATATACCTGATGCTTATAAAAATATAGAAGAAGTTAGAAAAACTCCTCAAGGAAAAGCACAAACTCAAAATTTCAGTAAATTAAAAAAACAAAAATTAGATCCACCAAAAATAGCTTTTCCTGTTTTAAGATCAGAATTACTTTCTTTAGCTTGACTAGAACAACTAATTAAAAATATAGATAATAAAAATAAACTTAAAACAATTAACAACTTCTTTTTCATTAAACTATTTAGATTAAAATTAATATATAAAACTAACTAAAAAATTATCCACCATAAGTTACAGAAGCACCATCTACCATAACATAACCAAATCCGCCTTCTTCATTACCATAAGAATTAAAGTTGCCAGCCCAATAATTATCTCCTGAACTTCCATATCCAGAACCATAATTAGTATTACTGCCGCCAGTATTTGCATTTACTCTTTGTGAATAGGCTAAATATAAATTTACAATTGGTACATCACTTCCCTCAGTTCCAATATTTCCTTGTGCATCCATCCATGCTCTTCCAGGAACAAGAGGAACTCCAAATATTAATTCAAAAGCTTGAACATCTTCTCTAGGTAATTCTCTTCCATTAAAGAAAACTCCAGTATCACCATCTGAAGCATCAGCATTTAAGGTGCCAAAATTATGACCAGCATTTAATACACCCAATGTAGAACCATGCCAAACTCCATAAAATCCACTTTTTGAATCATACCAATATCTACCGCCAACAGGAGCACGTCCATAGGTTCTTGTAAGCACATCTATTTGTGCTTCTGTAAGTTTAATTTCATTAATATAAACATCAGTTGAAATATCATTTACTATAGTAACTGAACTATCTGCATCAACATTTACATCAGCTTTATTTTCTGAACCAACATCAGAATCACCACTACCAGCTTTAGCATCAACTTTAATTTCAGCATCAGTAGTACAAGCAAATGCAAATAAAGATAATATAATTAAAAATATAGTTAATATCAAAACAGGTTTTGTTTGCATAAAATAGTTGAGAAAAACCACTATTAAAACTTATCGCTTTAGAAAAATATAGTAAGAAATTTAAGTTAAAACATAAAAATAAGATGCATGTTAATAAAAATTCTAGGCATATTAGATGTTATATCAGTCTTAATGTTAATATTTGCTTCATGGTTGCCGCAAAAATTAATAATTGTTATGGCAGTTTACTTAATAATAAAAGGAATTTATTTTTCATTAATGGGTGGATTCTTTCCAAATGCAATTGATAGTTTAGTTGGTTTTTATTTAATAGTTGCTTCAGCTGGAATTTCTCATTGGATACCAACAGTTTTAATAATAATCTTTATGCTGCAAAAAGCATTTGTATCTATTTTTTCTTAATAGTTTTAAATAGTATCAGTTACAATTTTTTCTAGTTGATATAAACCAACTTTTGTAGCAAATGGAAATACGTCTTCTAATGTAGAAAGATTATCTGGGTCATAAGAAAATTTAACATATGATCCTTGAGGAGTTTGATGTAATCTAAGTTGAAAACGCGCAAGATCTTTTTTAGGACCATATCTATCCCTATAAGCATTTAAATTTCCTCTAAATCCTCTTCTTATATATTCTATGGCGTATCTTTTTGCATTAGGTAAAGAAAGCCTAAATGGAATTGTACCTGCCTCATCAAATATAATTTGTGAAGGAACATAACTATTGTTTTCATTTAAAATTCTAAAAGCCTCATCAAAATCACCTTCAAAATGAATTCCTTTCTTAGTAATAAATAATTTTACATTTCTAACAAGTCCTTCTTCATGTAATGATTTCTTAGGAACCAATATTCCATCTAAAGATCCCCAATAATCTGGTATAGCATCCAAAAAATCTGCACCAATTACATTTATATCTGTGTCTCCTAAACGATAGCTAACTTCAGTTTCTTCTATTGGTTCTTCAAGAGGTACTTCAACCCAAACTTCATCTTGTGGCATAAGTGTAGCTTGCATATATAGAATAGTGTAAAAATATACTTAAAGGATAACTATATATAGAATATATTATTTAGTTAATAATTGACATTTTTTAACAAAATAAGTTCCAGTATACTTATCTTGAATAATAATTTCAGAATCTTTAATAAGCAATTTCTTTTTAAACATTGGGCAATCTAAAACTAAAGATTCGTACTCTCCACCTTCCCCAGCAGGATTTAAACCATATTTTTTACTTAATTTAACAAGTTCCTTAACTTTTTCTAAATCTATTTTTTTACCCAACCAACTTTTATCTAAACCATCAGCAGCAATATGTACAATAATAAATTCAAAATTATTTTCTAATAATTCTTTTAATAAACTTTCTTGATCTTTATGCCATAAAGGAGTAAATACTTTTAATCCTAATTTATCAGCAACTTTTTGTACTCTATCTCTTTGATAAGTAGAAAATATAGCACCAACAACAATTCCTTCAACACCATATTTTTTTTTAGCTTTAACTAAAGCCTTTTCTAAATCACTTAATTCTTTTTCTTTTTCTCCAGAAGTTTCAACTAAAATTAAAGGCAATTCCATAGCTTCTGCTTGTAATTTAACCAAATCAACATTTGGTGTATGATACATATAAGAATCTTTATTTTTACTTTTAATTGTAACTAAACATTTAATATCATAATTTTGTTTCATCATTATATAAGTAGAATAACAACTATCTTTTCCAGAACTTAACAAAGAAGCCAATTTAACATTTCCTTCATTATAAAAAGTTTTCAAATAATCAGATTTAGTTTTAAAATTATTTTTCCTAGAAAGTTTATCAATTGATTTTAAGAAATTACTTCCGTATTGTGCAGCTTTTCTTTTCCTATAAGCAAATTTTTTATCCAATCCAAAATTCAAAGAAACATCTCTAAGAACAATTTTACCTAAATCTTCTTTTACTTTATATTTAGAATCAACATTCAAAGAAAAACTAACTAACTCAATATCTAAAAATGGAACTCTTAATTCAATATTATTAAACATAGAAATAACATCATCTCTATAGAGATCTCTTTCATAAATATTCATTAAACCATTTAAACATTCTTTATTTACATCTAAACTCTTTACATGTCTTTCATAACCGCCAAAAACTTCCTCACTTCCTTGACCAGACAAAATAACTTTAATCTTATCTTCCTTAGCTTTTTTCAAAGCAAAATAAAAAGGTAAAGCAACAGAAATCTTAGTAACATTATTTGATTCAACTAATTTACAAATTAAAGGTAATTCTTTTTCAACATCAGAAATATCAACATCAACAATTTTCAAATCTAAATCTAAGGTTTTAGCAGCATCCTTAGCATATTCTAAATCTTTAGCATCTCCCAATCCTTTAACATAACTAAAATAACAAGTAAATTCAACTCCAAGCTTTTTTAATATTAAAGCAATAATACTAGAATCTAAACCCCCAGAAAATAATAAACCAAATTTAACATCTGGAACCCTCTTAGCAATAGCATTAATTAAATATCCTTCAATTCTTGTTTTAATTCTTGCATAACTTAATTCAGTTTTTCCTAAATTAAAAAATTTTCTTTCAATAAATTTAATTTTATTTTTTTTAATATCATAAACAAGTAATTGTCTAGGATTTAATTCAATAATATTAGAAAATCCAATTTCTTTTAAAGCTTTTTTCTCAGAGGCAAATCCAAATCCATTGTCCAAAGAGTACCATAAAGGTTTAACTCCAAAAATATCTCTAAATAAATATAATTTATTATCTCTAAGATAAGCTCCAGCATAATCTCCATTAACTAAACTTAAAACAGCCTCAATAGTCATAGGTTTAGTTTCTAATAAATCAAAAAACAATTCAGCATCATTTCTAGAATTTAAACTAAAATCTCTTTTTAATTCCTGCCAATTATAAATTTCACAATTAGTTAAAAAAATTCCTTTGCCAACAAAAGGTTGTTTAATTTTATTTATAATAGCATGTAAACAATGTCCTAAAGCAAATCCATCTTTATCAAAAACACTAAAACCATCTCTACCCCTATAATTAATTTTCTTTAAACCATTAACAACTAACTTAGCTGAATTCTTCCTTCCAAACACTCCAATTATTCCACACATATAGACAAAATAATCAAAAACATTTATAAAGTATACAGCCTAAAGATTATTATGGAAAAAAAAGAGATTAAGAAATACTTAGTCGTAGCAATTCTACTAATTTTATCCTACATAGCTTATTTAATAATTGCCCCATTTATAGCAGCAATATTAGCAAGTTTCATACTAGCATATTTATTCTTTCCAATATTTAAGAAATTAAAAGAAAAAACTAAAAATGAAGTACTTAGTGCAGCAATAACAACAATAATAATGATAATAGTAATATTATTGCCAATATTCTTAATTGCAAATGCATTAATAACAGAATCAATAGATTTAGTAAGATCTGGAAAAATAGAACAATTAGAAAACCAACTAGAAACTTATTTAACAAAAGAAACAACAGTTTCAAATTTTATAGATGATGCAGTTTCTAAAACTGTAAATTATTTAAGAGGGCAAGCAACAACACTTATTACTTCATTCTTAAGCCAGATATTTAATCTATTAATTATAATATATGCAACTTTCGCATTTTTAATGTTAGGAGAGAAGTTAGTTCATAAAGGAAAGAAAATTTTACCTATAAAAGAAAAAGACCAATTAATAAAACATATCGGAGATACAACTTATTCAATAGTTTATGGTTTATTTGTAACAGCAATTGTAGAATTTATTATAGCTTTAATAATATTCAAAATTATAGGTTCAAGTGCAGCATTATTATTAGCCCTAGTCATAGGTTTCTTAGCTTTCATACCTTTATTAGGTCCAGGCTTAGTTTACATACCATATGCAATAATTGAATTCTTAAATAAAGATTATTTAGCATTTGTATTATTATTAGTAATGGGAGTAATATTCTTTGTAATTGAAAATGTTATAAGGCCAAAGATTATAGGTAAAAGAACAAGTGTTCATCCAGTAATAATTTTAATAGGAACATTTGGAGGAATTAAACTCTTAGGTGTAATTGGAATAGTAATAGGCCCAATAGTTTTATCAACCATAATAACTGTAATAAAGGAGTATTATCCAGAAATAACAAAAGATGAAGCTTAAAGCAAAAATCCTGCCTTTTATAACTGAAGGACCATTAGTAGCAGTATTAAATAAAAAAGAAGCTCAATTATTAAACTTAGAACCTTTAGATAGAATAAGAATAAAAAAAGGAAATAAATCAGAAGTAGTAATTGTGGATTTCGCTAGAGGTAAAAAAGAAGTTGGAGATAAACAAATTGGATTATTTCTTGATGCTTCAAATTTATTAAATGTAAAAACAAATGATTTACTAGAAATATTACTAGAACCAAATCCAATATCAATAGATTATATTAAGAAAAAATTAGATAATCAAGCATTAAATAAAGAAGAAATAAACACAATAATAAGAGATATTCTTGATAATAAATTAACAGAAGCTGAAGCTACTTATTTTGTTTCTGGCTGTTATATAAATAAAATGACATTAGATGAATCTGCATATTTAGCAGAAGCAATTGTAAATAATTCTGGTAAACTAAGTTTTAATGGTAATAAAATAATTGTAGATAAACATTCGATCGGAGGAGTAAGTGGAAATAGAACAACACCTTTAGTAGTTTCAATAGTTGCTGCAGCAGGTTTAACAATTCCAAAAACATCTACAAGATCAATTACATCTCCAACTGGAACAGCAGATACAGTAGAAGTTCTTTGTCCAGTAACACATTCAAAAGAAAAAATACAGCAAATTGTTAAAAAAACAAATGGTTGCATGGTTTGGGGCGGAACTTTAGATTTAGCTTCAGCAGATGACAAATTAATAAAATTAGAAAAACAACTTAATCTAGATCCAGAAGGTTTCTTACTAGCTAGTATTTTAGCAAAAAAAGCAGCTGTATGTTCTACTCATGTATTGATTGATATTCCAATTGGAAAAGAAGCAAAACTAAAAACAAAACACCAAGCAAGAGAATTAGGAAAAAAATTTGTTAAAATTGGTAAAAAACTAAATATGAAAGTAAAAACAATAATAACAGATGGTTCTCAGCCAATAGGAAATGGAATTGGTCCAGCTTTAGAAGCAAGAGATATTTTATTAATTTTACAAAATAGAAATGGTCCAGAAGATTTAAAGAAAAAAGCAATTTACATGTCAGCAATAATTCTTAAAATGGCAGGAAAATTCTTTGCATATAAAAAAGCAAAACATATTTTAGAGTCAGGTTTAGCATATAAAAAATTAAAAGAAATAATAAAAGAACAAGGTGGAAATCCAAATATTCAGCCAGAACATATTAAAGTTGGAAAATATACTTATACTGTAAAATCAAAAATACCTGGAAAAATAATAAACATAAGTGAAAATATAATAAAAAGAATTGCAAAAAGTGCAGGTTCTCCAAATGATAAAGGTGCAGGAGTTTATTTACATAGAAAAACAAATGAAAAAGTAACAATTCATGAAGCTTTATTTACTATTTATGCTGAAAGTCTAGAAAAATTAGAATTTGCAAAAAAAGAAAATTTAAATTTAGCTTACAAAATTGAATAAAATTATTCCCTATAACAAACAGACGACATAGCAATAGATACTGTATCAGATAAATCAGTTTTAAGAGCTACTTTCTCTCTACCATCCACAACATGAACTAATTTAGATTTACCAACTGGAAATTCATATCTTAAACCAATATCTATAATGGGCAAATATTCTCCACCTTTATCTCTAACAGTAAAGGGAGTTTTTGTAGTGTAATCATTTTCAGCAAGAAATTTTCTAATTCTTCTTAATTTAATCAGTTGATTTCTATGCCAACTTAAATATAATAAAGTTTCTAACCTTTCAGGAACATCACCACCATCTGGAAAAAAATAAATTCCTCCGTGAAATCTATGTCTTAAAACCCCTACTAAATTAGAATCTAAGTTTAACCCGCTTTTATCAATAAAAGATAATTCATTAGATGATTCTCTTTTATCTATATGGCCTGGGAAGTATCTATCAAGTAATTTAAACATTTTACCATATGGGGTTAATAATTTTTTAGACATAACTTAAAGATCTACAAGAGTTATATAAACTTTTTGAAATTTAACTATTTAAAAGTAATAATTAATTCAATATTCTATAAAATACATCAAACACATTTTCATCAGAACTAGCAATATAAAAGTGAGCTTTAACTTCATCACATGCAATTTTTATATTATCTTGATGTAATTTAAGCTGTTCAAAATATTTTTTCTTAGCATAAGGATCAATAAATGTATGCATAGTGGCATTAGATTCTAAGTCAACTAAATTAAAATCACCTTCAATTTTCATATTATTTTCTAGTTCATCTAAAACTTGAATTAAAACAATATGATTCTTCTTATACCTATGCAGCATTGATTTAATTTGTTCAATATCATAAAAAAAATCAGAAATAATTACAACCATAGCTTTAGAACTAATTAATTCTTTATATTTAATTAAAGACTGTTCAAAACTGCTTACACCTTCAGCTTTCTTCTTACTTAAATAATCTATAATAGAAGCAATTTGACTAGCTCCTTTTTTAGGTTTAAAAAATTCTAACTTATCATCAAAAGTACTTAATACAAATTTTTCATTATTTTTTAAAGCAACATAAGCAAAACCTAAACCAATTTGAGAAGCATATTCATATTTCTTAATACTTCTGCCAAAGTTCATACTTCCACTAAAATCAATTATAACATGAACTGTTAAATTTCTATCTTCTTCAAATCTTTTAACAAATAATTTATCACTTCTTGCATAAGCTTTCCAATCAATGTTTCTAAAATCATCTCCAATAGAATAATTTGCATAATCTCTAAAAATTAATCCAGTACCAGAAATATCAGCTCTTCTTTCACCTGTAAAGCTGGAAGTAACTCTTTTATTTATAATTAAACTAAATTTATCTAGCTGTCTTAAAAAATCTGTTGTTATCACCATACTTAATTCAGATAAAAACTAATTAATAAAAATAGCGTATTTAATCTAAAAGTTAGACTTTTAAGCTTTTCCTTAATAATACCAAATATGGAAAATATAGTTGTAATTGGTGGTGGTCATATAACTCTTAAAGATGGCAATTTAGAAGGAAAACTAAAAGGTTCTATTCCAAATTCAAGATCTTTAATGAGAGCAAAAGCTGCAGCTCAAATAGCAACAACAATAGTGAATAGAAACAAAGTCTATAGAGATAAAAATCCTGCTAGGTTCTATTTCATGGAAGGTATGGATGATGAAGAGCATAGTGGTGGAGAAGCAATGTATCAAGCATTTAAATCTTTAGTAAGAGAAACAGTAACAGGCAATTTTTCATATGATGAATTAATAGAACCATATTGCAGAGTAGAAAGGAGACCGCAAAGAAATAATAGTAGAAATTTCGGTTCGCATACAAGTCTTGGAAATATTTTAATGATAGATTATTTATGGGCAGACGAACTTAAAGAAAGTAGAGAAAGAGGAGATAATATTACAATAATAACTAACAATTTCCATATGCCAAGAGCAAAAATAATTGCAAGAAATATAACAAAATTAAATATATGTGGAGAAAGTGCAGAAGATATTCTAAAAACAAGTGAAGATATATTCAGAGAACAAAATCAAGTACCAAAAGACAATGCTACCCCAATTAGTGCAAAAACTTTAGCAAGAGAAGCAATAGCTTATGTGCTAGTAAGTTCAAATATGACATTCAAAGGGTTGTATATCCCTAGAGACTTAAAAAAAGAAAGTGATGAAGTAAATACAGCTTATGAAAGTTTAAGAAGTAAAGGTATGATCTAAAAATATTTAAATGCAAAATAACTAAAAAGGTTATGCATCACATAGTAAAAACTCATGTTCATCCTGGAACAATAGACTGCATAATAATTCTAGGTGGGGGTTCTAAAGGTAAAAATTTAGATAAAGAAACCAAAAATAGAGTAAAAGAAGGAGTTAATATCTACAAAAATAAAATTTCAAACAAAATATTGATGACTGGTGGAAAAATAAATAACGAATTCTCTGAAGCAAGTTTAATGGGAAATTATGCAATAAAATTGGGTGTGAAAAATAAGGACATTTTATTAGAAGAACAATCACCAGATACTTTTGGAAATGCAATTTATTCTAAACAAATAATAGAAAAAAACAAATTTAAGAGACTATTAATTGTAACATCAGATTATCACTTAGAAAGATCTTTATTTATATTTCACCATGTTTTTGGGCAAAGTTATACAATAATGGGTTTTGATGTCCCAACAAATTTGTTTAAAAAGATAATATTACAAAAAGAAAGAAAAGAAAGAAAATATTTATTTATTACACAAGTGTTTTTCACAGGTATAAAATTAGGAGATAATAAATCAATTTTAAGCAAACTAAAAAAGTATCATCCAAAATATTTAGAACAAGGATCGCAAAAATCAATAGAAATGCCGTTAATGAACATCTTAAAAAGTTAAAATATATATAAAATATACGCAACGTTCTTTAAAATTGAAATAAAACAACAAAGATGGTTAAAACCGTTTACTTAATGTTAAATGATTCACCAACTAGCTTAACAGCAGAAAGAGTAAAATATCTAAGAGGCAATCATATCCCAGCAATTCTATTTTCTAAAGGTAATCTAATGGAAGAAAGATCAGAAGTTATTACAAATGCAATAAGAATGGGTTTTATAATAGGAAATCACACTTATTCTCACCCATATTTATCGCAACTAACATTAGAAGAATGTGCTGGAGAGATTGAAAGAACAGATAGAATAATAGATAGATTATATGATGAAGCTGGAATTGTTAGACCTGCAAAATTATTTATGTTTCCATTTTTTGATGATGGCTCTGGTAGAAGTGTTTTACATGCTAGTAGGTTGCAAAGAGTGTTAAGAGATAATGGTTATCAAAACATAGATACAAGGGGAATTACTTATCCATTTTTTAGAGAATTGAGTTTAGATCAAAGAACAGATGTTTATTGTACATTAAATTTCCAAGAGTGGAAAAATCCTACAGAAGATGAACTCGTAGCTAAAATAGATCAACCAGATAATTTATTTGGAGGAGATTTATCAGATACTACTTCAGCAGATCTTTATTTGATGCATGATAGTGAAAAAACTAACCCAAGATTGTTCTACGCAATAATTGATAAGTTAGTAGCTAGAGGTATAAAATTTGAATTGCCAAAATTTAAATAAATTCATTTTTTAAGAAGTTCTTTAATAACATCATCTTCACTCATATTTTTTCTCTCAGCTTCAAAACTTAAAATTATTCTGTGTCTTAAAACTGGAAAAGCCATAGCATTAATATCTTCTTTGCTAACATATTTTCTTCCATTTATTAAAGCTCTTGCTTTGCTGGCAGCAATTAAAGATAAACTAGCTCTTGGACTTGCACCATATTCAATTAAATCTTTTTTATTTCTAGTTTTATGAACCAATTCAACAGCATGTTTTTTAATATCATTTGCAATTGGGACTTGTTTAGCTAATTCTTGTAATTTAATTAATTCTTTGCCATCAAATAATTTTCTTAATTTTATATCATCAACACCTTTCTCAGAAAACCTGTCAACTAAAAGCATTTCTTCTTCTAATGTAGGATAACCAACATTTATTTTAAATAAAAATCTATCAATTTGAGCTTCACTAATTTTAAAAACACCTTCTTGTTCAATAGGGTTTCCAGTGGCTAAAACAAAAAAAGGTTCTTCTAATTTATAAGTAGAACCACCAACAGTAACTTGTCTTTCCTGCATTGCTTCTAAAATTGCAGAATGTGTTTTAGGTGTTGCTCTATTAACTTCATCAACTAAAACAACATTTGAAAATATTGGACCAGGTTGGAATTTAAACTCTTTCTTGCCTTTAGATTCATCAATAATATAAGTACCAGTAATATCACTAGGAAGTAAATCAGGAGTTCCTTGTATTCTTGTAAATTTTAAATCCATCATACTAGAAATTGTTTTTACTAAAGTAGTCTTAGCTAATCCAGGATAACCTTCAAGATAAACATGACCATTACAAATTAAAGCAACAAGAACTTGCTCAATAACTTCCTTTTGACCAACAATTACTTTATCAATTTCAGAAAAAATAGATTCAAACTTTTTTTTAATTTCTTCCATACTAACCATTTAAATCACCCTGCTATATTTTCAAAATAATCCTTAACTACTTTTTGCCTATCTTTTGAAATGCTTTCAGAGTAAGCAGTATCATAACTCGTATATATCTCTTTTGGAAAATTTGGCGCATCAAACTCTGCATCAGAAGCTTCCTCATTTCTAGAAAGATCTGTACTGCCTTGTAAAGGATTAAGTATTAAATCAAGTTGTCTATTTCCAAGTATTGCTAATGAAGAATTACCATAAATCTCGCTTAAATTTGAAGCTTTAATATATTCTAAATTTGGATCAACTAAATCTCCGCTGCTTACTCTAAATCCAGGAATACTTGGGAAAAAGCTTCCAAGTTTACCATCAAAATTAACATTTGAAAAAGAAATTACAACTACAATTAAAGAAAGAACAGTTAAAACTAAAAGTCTAATAGTAATTGCCTTAAAGTCTATAAATTCACCAACTCTAACAATATTTAATTTATTATAAACTTCTTGTTTTAAAGAATCTATTATTTCATTAGATTTATGTAAGTTATCTGCCACAGTTCTTAATCTTTCATTTAAAACTGGAAATTTACCTTCAACAGCAGCAAATTTATTTCCTCTAAAGTCACGTATCAAAGCATAAATTAAATAACCAACAGAAGGAATTAAACCAATAAGATAAGAAAAACCAAATAAAATTGAAATTAAAAAAAAGAAAACAAAAATTATCAAAGTGTTAATAATTATTTTACCTAAATTCAAGATTGTAACATTTGTATTAATTTCTTCTAAAACTTTATCAATAATTTGATTTGCCATTTAACAGCCTTGACCGCCTGTTTCCAGGCATTTAACTTTTTCTAGTAAAGCTTCTCTTTTCTTTTTCAAATCCACATTTTCTTCTTTTAGATCTTCATTTTCAGCTTTTTTAGCAGCAAGTTCATCAGTCATTTTTTTATTATCTGCTTCAAGTTTTTCATTAGAAGTTCTTAACTCAGAATATTTGTCTTTCAGATCTTCTTCCTTAACAGTCTTTAATTCTAAATCACTTAAGGATTTATTCAATTTACTTTGAGTTCCAACTAAACTATCGAAAGTCTGATTTAATTCTTTAACTTTATCGTCATATCTATTATTTATATCTACAAAATTTTTATGAAAAACAATAAGTAAAGAAACCATACATACTGCTATAATAACTACTAAAAGAAATACCTTAACATTCAAACTATCTTTTATAAAAGACATTTACACCACCTTATAATTTACAAGCCTTCTTATGCATACTTCAATTAAATATAAAATTAAAGATATTAATAAAAATATCCATGAATAGCTTTTTCTAATAACAATATCTCTAGTTGATTTTTGCTTTATAAATTCTACTATATTTTCTATTTCACTAGGATTAAAGACATTACCATTTGTATCGTATATAAAATTAGAAAATTCTTCGCTAAAACCTATTTCCTCATATTCTTCTAGATAATTAACTGCAAATGTAGCACCAAATAATTGATTAAAACCAGTATTATTAACTAATAAAGTTCCTCTATAAAGATTCTCATCAAATCTAAATAAACCAACTTTTTCAGAAGTAGGTTGAATTTTAGATTTCACAATAATATCAACATAATTATTTACTCTTCCATCAGCAATATCGACAAATTCAGGATTCTTTCTTTCAGGATCTCCAACAACCCAATTTCCAATTCTAGTTGCTAATAAAGAATTTTTACTATTAAGCAATTCAACACCATAATTATCAAAATCGCTTCCAAAAGAAGCAACTCTTCCTAAACCAAATCTACCAACAACTAACAAAGGATCTCCTGTATCAGTTGTTATTAACATTTTTGCACTAGATTTAGGAACTATTTGATTAAATCCATAAACATTTCCATCTAAATCTAAACCACTTGTAATAAAATGATTTTCATCAATAGTTACTAAAGAAAATACTCTTTTACCAGCATTAATTTCAGTATCACCAAAGATTAATTTAATATTTTCTACAAGATCTGGTTGGAAATAAACACCATTTCCTGCTTCAGCAAGTTCTTTCATAAACTTACTATCTGTACCGCCAACACCTACAGTATAAACTTTAATTCCTTGTGAAGCAGCATATTGTGCAGATTTTTTAACAATATTTTTATTTCCAGTTATACCATCAGATAAAATAATTATATTTCTGCTTCCACCTTTATCTTGCAACATTGCTAAAGCAGCATTTAAACCTTGAATCATATCTGTACCGCCAAAGAATTGCAGTCTACTAATTTTATTTTCTAAATCTTTTTGTTCTGTTAATTTTTTTAAAGGTGCAACTTCATAAGCCTTAGTATTAAAAGCAATTACTCCAAGTTTATGAACTAAACTAATACTAGTTATCATTTTAAGAGCTAATGCTTTTTCAATATCAACTTTTGTAAATCCTTTGAAAGATTCTCCTGTACTTCCAGAAATATCTATAACAAGAACAACACTTACATCTCCTTGTTTTTTTCCAGCTTTAGCAACAGTTACAGGCAATAGTTGTTCAAATCTACTTCCTTTATATCCACCAGCATCATAGGAATTAATTCCGCCAACAACAAACATCCCATTTCCTTCTGAAATAAAAGAACTTAGTTTATCACTATAAGAATTTAATTTTTCAGCATTAACGTCATTAATAATTACTGCAGTATAAGGAGCTAAGTCAATGCTTAAATCTTCAACTTTAGTTAATTCATAAATTGGATCATACAAACTATATAAATTTCCAGACTTGCCAACAACTAAAGCTTTAGGTTTAGGAACTACTTTAACAGATTTGTAAAATATATTATTAGCTTCATTGTAATCTTTATCTAAAATTTTAGCACTTACTTTATGATAACCAGATTCAAAAGCTCTAGTTATGATGACTCTTTTTTCATCTGTAACTTTATCAAATATTTTGCTTCCATCAATCTCAACAACCAAATGAACTGGTTTATTTTCACTTTGTCTAATAACAACAACAAAATTATTTTGAACTTTTGAACCTGTTTTACTAGTTCCATGTATAGAAACACTTGAATCAGGATATTTAGAACTTAAATTAATAGCACTAATACTAATATTAAGATCATTTGCTTGTAAAATTACATCTCCAAGAGTAACACCTGCATTATTATTTCCATCACTAATTAATAAAACATTATCTCCAGGATTTACAGAACTTAATATTCCGTCACCTAATCTAGATTCATTGCCAACTGCAATATAAGAAGTCTTAGTAGGAATTCTATCTTCTAAAGAAGAAACTAACTCATCTACAATACTGGTGTCTAATAATTGCATTGAAGTAGAATTATCAATTAAGATTTTAATTTCTGGATCTCCTTTTACAGTTTCTCTATCTTCTAAAAATGGAGAAGCTAAAGAAATTAAAAGAAGAATAAAAATTAGAGATCTCATAATAAAAACAAAGATTCTAAGTTTAGCTTTTCTGCTTTTATTAGATTCATCAAAATAAGATTTCATAAAATCTTTTCTCATAAAGAAAAATAAAATTAAAATAAGTGGAATAGCAAGTAGTAAAATTAAAGGTCTCTCAAAATAAGCTAAAAAACTAAACATCTAAAGTTCACCTCTTAATTTTACATAAACTAATTCAAATATTAATAAAAGCATAACAATTATTGAAATATAATAAACAAGATCATAATCAACTTTGCTTTTAACTTTTTCTAAATCTCCCTCAACTAATTCTAAATTTGAATTTCTATTTAAAAAATTAATATCAGATTCTTTTTCATTAAGCAAATTAACTGAAAATTTTCTGCCATTAAGTTCATAAATTCCTTTTTTATCTAAAACAATTGTTTGATTATCAAAAACAAAAAAATCTCCTGTTTTAAGATTTATACTATTCAGATTAGCTTTACCAAGTAAAAAATCTAACAAACTACTCCAAAATATTGGATAACCAGGAGTTAATTTAAAATCATTATCTTCATCAAGCAAACCATAATAAACAACTTTGCCTTTTCCAACGTTAAATAAACTAATTACAGATTCATCGTTAACAGAAACAACATTTGTTCCTTCACCTTCAACATCAAAAATAGTTTTAGAATTTCCAAAATCTATATCTTTAGTAAAAGTATTTGTATATTCAACATTTGTTTGTCCGCCATTAATAAGAGAATTAAATTTCATAGGTAAAAGTTTCTCATAATCAATAGAAGCAGAATCTTTCTGACCTAGTATAATAACAGAAGTTCCTTCTTCTTGAATTTTCTTAAGTATTGTTGCAAAAGTTCCAGAAACCAATTCATTTTTACTTACATCACTAATTATATAAAGATCATATTTTCCTTCAGGAACTACAGGTGGTCTTGCAATTTCTAAATTAATTCCATCAATAGAATCTAAAGCAGCCTTTAAAAATTTAGAAGGATTATTTGTAACCCATAAAACTTTTATATTATCTGAATAAGGTTTTATTATTGTAACATCATTATCTTCTAAAAAATTGTCTTTCTCTAAAATTCTAATTTTAGTTTGATTATCTCCCAAGCTAAACACAAAAGGTTCTAAAGATCTTTTAGGTAAACTAATTTTATTCAATTTACCATTAACATCAAGAGAAACTTCTCTATTTGTAAAATCAAAATTTTGAACATAAACATTAATTTTATCTTCATCAATTACAGCACCAACTATTCCAACATTACTTCCATTAACGCTATTAGTAGTAATAAAATCAACAGGAATACCTCTGCTTTCAACTAAACTTTTAGAAATAGAAAAATCAGCATCATTGCTGTCTACTAAATCACTAATAACTACAACTCTGCCGCCATTATTCTCTAAAAGATTTCCAGCAAAAGATATTGCTGAGGAAATATCTGTAACATCATCTGTAGGTTCTAAATTATTTACATATCTAATTAAAGTTGATCTAGAAACATCTTGTAAAGCTAAAACAGGTTTAGATTTTAATAAAACTAAAGAGTTTTTACTAGTTGCAAGATCTTTAAGTTTGTCAACACCATATTCAAATCTAGAATTATTATCTTGATCAAGAACTTTAGAACTAGCACTTACATCAAAAACAAAGATAATATTACTAGATACAACATCTTGATTAAGAGTTAAAACTGGCTTAAGAACACTAAAAGAAAGTAATAATAAGATTATTATTTGTATTAAAAATAAATAATCTCTGTAAAAATATCTAAATAAAGAATTAGTTTTTGTATTCTTAGTATAATTCATAAAGAACATTAAAGAAGGAACTTTCAAAGTATCAGGTCTTGGTTTTATTAAATAAACAATAATAAAGGGAATCAAAGATAAAAAAGCAAACACCCCTAAAAGATTTCCAAATTCAAAAACCATAAAGTAACCAAGAAGAGGTTGTTTTTAAACTTTATTTAATTAAATAATACGTTCTTTTATTAAATCTGGAATATAAGTTTGAAATGATGGTGCAAGGTTAAATTTTTTAGTTTCAAAATCTTCCCTAGATAACCAGTCAACTTTTTCAATTTCAGAAAAAGGAGCAATATTTCCGACAATATCTACAAAATACAGTTCAAGAACTAAAGGAACATCAGCATGTGCTGCTTTTTCAAAATTATAAGTCTTATAATATTTAAAAGAAATAAAATTAATCTGTAATTCTTCTAGTAATTCACGTTTTAAACATTGTTCAGCAGTTTCTCCTTGTTCGTATTTTCCACCGGGATTAATATAATAAGGTTTATCTTTAGGTTTTACAATTAACAATTTCTTATCTTTAATAATTAAAGCTGCAGCTTTTCTAATCATGAATATAGTAGTTTAAGATAACTTTTAAATCTAATTAAAGTTCCTTAAGTTGTATAAACTAAGTATTTCAGATCTAGTTAAAACCCTATTATAAATTCTAAGTTCATCAAAAGAGCCTCTAAAATACTTATTACTGCCCACAGTTCCAATAGTTAACGGTGCATCGCCATTTCTAGAAACAATATCATAACCGCTTAATGGATCTGTATCTTTAAGAACACCATTTTTCCAAAGTTGAACATGTGTTCCATTATATATCCCAACTAAAAACATCCATTCACCAGGTTGAATATTTTCTTGAACATAACTTCCAGCACCTAAACCACCTTGTGGATTAAACATGTAAAAACTTATTCTATTATTTCTTCCTTCTATGTTTGAACTGTTATAATATCTAAAAACAAATTCATGTTCTCCATCATCACCCTTGCCTAAAATATTAATATAATCCTTATTATTTCCTTCACCAATAAATTTAGTTCTATTAAATTTAACCCAAAATGCTATAGTGTATTTATTTGTAGTAGAAGGACTTAAACTATTTGAATCTGAAACTTCTATATAATCATTGTAACCATCAAAATCAAAAGCACCATCTCTAACTAAGCCACCTAAAGAGTTCCATCTAGCTCCATTGCTAAGTGTAAGTGCATCATTACTTCTTGACGAAAAATCATTAATAAATAAACTATTTTCGCCAAAAGAAGCTTGATTATTAAAGTGATAATGTAAAATTAAACCATTATCTAATTCTAATGCTTTAACACCAGCACTGCTTAAAATACAGATCATTCCCACAATAAAAATTAATAATGGGAATCTAAAATACTTAGATTTTTGTCTCATGCATCCTCTAAATATAAGAAATTTTGGCGATATTTAAAGATAATCTACTTGTTTTGACCATTTTATTATGTTATAAGAAAAAACATATAAAATAAAATTTAGAAGCTTAAATATAACTTAAAGTAATTAAAAATAATAAAAATATAAACTTTTTAAAAATATATAATATAAGCGCCGAAGGCAGGATTTGAACCTACAAGCCCTCACGGGCACTGGTTTGCTTTATTAATTTAGTTTTGCCCAAGCTTTTAGAAAAAGCTTGAATTCAAGACCAGCGCTATACCAGATTAAGCGACTTCGGCATAAGAGAAAATAAACAATAAGGAACTTAAAAATCTAACTATTTAGAATTAATATTAATCTTTTTTAGTAATAGTAACTATAACTTCTAGTTTATCACCAGGTTTAAAAGTACCTTCAGAAATAGTTCTAACAACCCTATTAATATGAGCATCAACAGTAGAAATATTACGACCATCTAAAGCAGAATATTCAACTCTAACGCCTTTATAACCATGATCACCAGTAGTCTCTTGAACTATAGCTCTACCAGTTATAACCAAACCGTTCTCAGTTTGAGCATAACTGCCCTTCAAATTAGCTCGCTCAACTTGCAATTCAGCTATTGCTTTTTCTGTACCATGATAACTATCAGATAGACCATCTCCCATAAGAATAAATAAATAAAATGAATATTTAAAGATTTATGAACTAGAAAACACCCAATAGATGATAAGCAAATTTCTCACTAACTCTAATTAAATCTTCAGTGCCTTTACCTTCAATTATAATACAACCATTTTGTGAATAAATTTTACTTTCTTGTCCTATTTTAACATAAATTACAGAACTAATTTCATTTACATCCTCACAAGTAATAACAGGAAGAGAAGCACTAACATTTGTAGTATAAACATTTGAAAGATTACTAAATTGATAAATACTTTCTCTGCCAGTTAAAATTTGTTCAAAAGCAGAAATAGCTAAAGTAGATCTGCCGCCAGTAACATCTCCTAAAGTAGAATCTCTAGTTACATATATAACATCATTTTCTTTATCTTTATTTAATTTATTATAAACATTATTTTCTAAGTAAATATCTTCTAAATCACTTGGGTGATTTCTAAATCCGTATAAATATTCAGTACCATCAAAAAAAGCACTTATTTGATAAAAAGTAATACCTGAAACTTCTAATTTGTGAAAATTAAATTTTCCATTTTTACCTTCATAGTCATGAGCATTCCCAGAATAATAATTAACCCAGAAAAAAGATAATACAACTAAAATTAATAGAGAAAAACCTATAATAGCGATCCATAAACTTGTTGAATCTTTTTTTTCACTCATTTCATTACTCCTAACAAACCATAAGCAAATCTATTTATTAAAAAAACTTCCTGTCCAGATTCACCTTCTAAAATAACACAATTACCATCTTTATAAATCTTAGTCTCATTACTTAATTTCATATAAACTGAAGTTTTCTCTACATCTTTACAACTAATAATTGGAAAATCACCGCACATCTCTTCTCTATCGCAAGCAACAGATACAGTATTTCCCTTAAATAATAAAATCTGTTTTAATCTACCAACTTCAGGACCATCTGCTGAATACCACGAAGTATCATAAATTAAATAAATATTCTTATCAAAAGTTAAACTACTAAAGTCAACCTTATTATTTATACTTTCTAAATCAATAGGATGAGTTTCTGTAATATATTCATTTCCATTTAATTTAAAAGACCATAAATTGTTTTTATTTACAAATTCAATACCATTATATTCTAATGGTTGTAAATTAGTATCTTGATTATTAAGACCTAAAACAAATATAGAAAGTATCATTATAACTGCAATAAATATAACAAGACCAATAGTAAAGTAATTCTTTTTTGAAATTTTTTTAGATTGTTGTGACTGTAATTCCTCAATTTTATTTTTAGAAAATTTTATTTTTTTCATTATAAAACTCAGATAGTAATTAGTTAAAAAACTTTTCTAGAAAAAATAAATTAAAAGAAAAAAATAAGAAAAAAAGGTGCAATTATGCACCTACAGTTATACCTTGTACAGTTAAGTCTGTACCTCTAACAACAACACTGTCTTTTCCTTCAAGATCACTCTTGAATTGTGCAGCATTCTTTACAACGATAGCTGCTCTTCTAGTGTCGTCAGCTTCCCAACCGTAAACTAGTAATGCTTTCTTACCGCTAGTTAAAGGCATTAGCTTTAACATTGCAGTGTTAGCATCTAAACCAGTTAACTGTGAACCATATGTTGGGAAAGTTACTCCCAATAGTTTAGCAGTTACTTCGTTTACTGCAGGACCACCAACAGCAACTACGTTTTTACCTAGAGTTTGTGGGTTAGTTACTTCACTAGCCATCATCTTTAAGGATGAAGCTACTGAACTTACTCCACCAGTAGTACTTACTACACCCTCTTTAGGTTTAGCTACTCTTACCCAGTATTCAAAGTCGTCGTCGTCAGGTACACTTATTTTAACTTGATCATTATCTAAGTTACCTTCTGGATCTTTTAAGATTCTACCATCGATGTCTCTTACATCTGTATCCCATCCAGCAATATTACCTGAAGGACCACCAGCTAATGTTCTCAAAGTGTCTCTTCCTTTAGCGTCTCCTAAGTATTCAAATCCATTTGCTGTTGCGTTAGCAAAGAAAGTGATATTTGAACCTGTAGTTCTCATACTCGCTAAAGTTACGTTAATACCAAATCCAGTAGTAACGAATCCAGCAGTACTGTTAGAGACATTTAGAGTAAGACCAGCTGTAAAGTCTCCCATATCAAATCTAGCAAAAGTTCTACTGCCGTTCTCTGCTCTGATAAGATCTTGAACAGCATCAGAAGCAGCACTATCACCATCTAGATCAGTTAAAACCGCTCTATTAGTATTTCTATCTGCATATAATACTTGAACTCCAGTGTAGTTTCCTGCTCCTGTAGTTTCCGAGTTTGAACTATTCCAATATAACCAAATTGTATCTGTATCAGATAAATCAGCTGGAGTAGTTGCTAATGCAGACCTCATTGTAAATCCTTTATCATTTTGATAATTGGATTTAATTTCAATAGTCTTTGCACTTGACGCATAAGTTGAGGTAGTTGTATTTGTATACAATGGTTCTGACTCTCCACCTTTAATATCTACATCATACCATGTAAAGTCTCCATCTGGTCCTTCTAATACTAGACAAGAATAGAAATTTGGTAGACATAAGTATCCGCCACCTTCTGCAATGTAGGATTTATTTTCTTTTAATAATCCTAAATTCATAATCTCAGATTCAAATTCCCCTTCTTCATCACTAGCTAGACTTTCATGTAAACTTAAACCTAATGCAGTCCATCTAGGTGAATCTGTACCTGAAATATTCCATTCCCATAAGTAATTATTTTCATCTTCACCAATGTATTCATTACCTGTAGTGTAAGTGTCTACTGCTTCACCAGTTGCACCTTGTTGGATTACAACTAATACAGCATCGTTAGCATCTTCATCACTGTTGATTGCATTATCTACATAGATTTCACAACCATTTACTCTTTCTCTTTGATCTTCGTTGATACCTTCAATTGTACCATCTACATCAAAGAATGCACCATCTGTATCAATGCTAGTAACTTTTACAGTCTTACCACCACAAACACCAGTTACAGTATCTCCTCTCTTCAACTCATACAATTGACCTGCGTAAGCAGTAATTGATGTATTAGTTGAACCAGTAACTACAATGTTTTGTCCTAAGAAAGGTAAAGATACAGTATTTGAATTAGATGCGTTTACAAGTCTGTTTCCGAACTCAACATCTTCTTCTAAAACTAAACTATAACCAAACTTTTGTTGAGGTACTCTTAAAACAACATCAGATCCTAAATCTTCTTCAGATTCATGTAAAGCTGTTGTTAAATTTACACCAGTACCAAACCATAAAATTTCATGGTAGTCGTAATTTGTTCTTGCACTATCTGCAATATCAATAGTTACTTCACCATCAACTAAACCAGCATCATCAGTTTCATCTAATTGACCTGTGAAAGCTGTAGACTCTGATAAGGAAGTACCTACATCAATATCTTTTCTTTCTCCTTCTTCAAAGTCATCAAGTGTCAACATACCTACACTACCACTAGGCGTGTCTGATGGTGTTGAACTCATACCACCTAAAGCAGCAATTACATCTTGTGCTGCTGCATCATCTGTAGTACTACCTACTACTACTACAGTTTCTGCAACTTTATTTGTGAATGGAGAAGGTAAATCTCCTAAGCCAGCTGCTAATGCTCCGCTAACAGTTACACCAACTAAAGCTAAGCTAGTTCCAACTGCAGCTATTTTTCTTAATGTCTTTCTTAACGCAATCTTTTCTTGCATATTTGAACACCTCCAAGTGTTATATTATAATTTTTTTACTAAGCTCACTAGTTTGTAAGCTTAAAGGGTTACTCCAAAGTCAATTTATAAAGATATATATACTCAAGAAGATATAAGGGTGCTAATTACCTCGAATTCGAGGCTTATAGCCCATAATGGAGGCCTTCCATCATACTGACATTCGAGGTCAGTCATCACTTTATGATAACAAAAAAGCCTAACAAACCATAAAATAAGCTTGATAATGATCATTAGAAGAAGATACAATAGTTGTTTGTGCTCTAACACCTGTTTTGCACTCATTTAATATAAATTTATCCTTACTAGCCTTAGATATCCAGACAGAGTAATTTTTATAGTTATTTAAACTAGTGGAGTTCATTATAGCCTTAATTTCACCTTTAACAAAGTCACAAGCATCTTCTCCACAAGCACTTTCACTATTAAAGCACCTTACTACACCTTCCTTTAACTGAATTGGTTCAGCCCCACAAGTATTTACATTAAATAATGATATCATAAGATTAGTAACATATGCTTGTTCTACAGCTAAATTGTCTTCTGAACCGTCATCATCTAATATACCAAATCTAACATAAAACAAAAATCCTATAGCTAATAATATAACTACAATAACTAGACCTATCATTTCTATTTGACCTTGCTTTTTATTATTAATATCAAAACCTTGTCTATGCATCATAAGCCTCCACAACTAAAAGACCTATAGCATACTGATCTTTATCAGGAAGATACAATGAAACAGGAGTACTTCTAACAATTTTAGCTCCATTTTGTTTCAAAGGCTTATTAACATAAATATTCCAAACACCGCACTCTTCAAAATTAGATGGAGAACAAATTTTAGTATTTCTTTCAGGATAAATTTGATATATTGTTATATTTTTATAACCAAACATATCAAAATAATAATCTCTATATTTCTTACTATTATTAAGTGCCATAAAAGAATTTAGTTTAACTGTATCAATACAACTTTCTCTTATTCCTAATTTACTGCAGGAAAACTCAGGTAAATCTCCTAAAGTTAAAAAATCCACAATAATTTTATTATTTTGAAATTGATAAAATCATCATTTATAGAAGCAAGTTGAACTCTATAAAAGAAAACTAAACCAAACATAATTAAAATTATAAAAATAAAAACTACTAAAATTGTTTCTTGTATTTGTAATTGTCCTTTTTTTCCATTGAAAAATAAATTTAGTAAACCCATAAACATCCACCTTGTAAATTTTGATTTTTCAAACTTTCAACTAAAGAAATTAAATCATCATCTTTTTCAACTTGACTTAAAGAAAATAAACTATTTGAAATTAAATTATATTGGCAGGCTTTTCCTCTTTCAATTTGATTTAACAATCTAGCTTTTTCAGCATAATTTCTAGATACAATTTTAAGTCTCTCTGTTGACATTCTAATATTACAATCAAAATTTTTTGCATCATTGCTAAACATAGCACCAATTAATTGTTCATTATTTTCTTTTGTAGCATAAAACTTTACAGGTCTGCTCCATTTATTTTCTTCTAAAAAAATAGCTTGTGAATTTTTCAAATCAACATAAACAACATCTTTGGTATTTAATTTTGCAACTTCACTTGTACTAGGGATTTCAGATGTAAAATAAATAACTTTACTTTTTATTGTAGTATCAAAATTATTTCCAGAAACAATTCTAGTTTTAAACGCGCTGCTAAAATCTAAGTTTTCTACAAATTCATTGCTAAAAGAATCAGTAACAAAATTAAATTCAGTTTGTGGATCTGCCAAATAAATAAAGTTTGTAATATAAAATGGAAAATTCCAAGGCAGTATCCAAATGTCTAAAGCTTCAATATTCATTTCTTTATTCATAAAAACAATTTCATCATCTAATTTATAATAAGCCTCTTTTCCACCATTAATTAAAATTAAAGAATCATTTCCATTGCACAAATTTCCCAATTTAACTTTATAACCAAATCTCAAACCATCTTTTTCATTGCTGTCAATAACAGCACCGCCACTACCAACTTGAATTTTAGAACTTGCAGATAAAACACTATCACCTAAAAACATTACTGTATCAACATGTTGTCTTCTTTCTTGTAATTCAATATACTTAAAAGTAAATATTACAAAAAAAGCTAATAAAATAGAACCAGCAACTATAACAAAAATCCAATTAAATTGTTCACCTTCTCCTCTCTTATCCATTAAAAAATTAATAGAAAACTACGATTTAAAGCTTTCTTAAATAACTATTTCAAATTTTTTTCAGAATTAAAACAAATAATTTTATAATTTCCTTCTTTATCAATTTCAATTTCAGAAACAGAAGTATTCTTAAAAGATTTTTGATCTAAAGATTTTTTCAAATCGTATTTAAAAATTATCCCAGTTAAAAAAAGAAGAGAACCAGCATGAGCAACAATTAAAATTGTTTCATTTGAATATTTTTTCAAAAGCAATTTATAAAATTTATTTAGCCTTTCCCACACATCACTAAAAGACTCTCCATTATTAGGTTTATTGGTATAGTAGTCTACAGATAATTTATACAAGTTCCACAAATATCTTTTCTTATTATTAAATTCTCCAAAATTTCTTTCACGTAATAATTTTTCTTTAATAACTTTAATTTTATGATTCTTAACAATTATTTTAGTTGTATCTACACACCTTTTCAAATCACTCGTATAAACAATATCAAATTTAGCGCTTTTTAATAAATTAGCAACTTTTTCAGATTGTTCTTTACCTTTTTTAGAAAGATGTCCAGGAAGCCAGCCTTGTAAAACATCTTGAGCATTCTCTTCAGTTTCACCATGTCTAACTAAAATTAATTTCATAATCTATGCCTTTTTAATAACAACTTCTCTTCCAGCATTTTCAATAATAAAACTTTCTTTAACACCAACACAAACAGCATTTTCAGTTGTTAATTTATTTATTTGTACAGGATCTGCATTACAATCAGCTCCGCTTTCAGAGAAAAATAAATTCCTATTTGAATTAGCACCTAATTTAGTAACCAAAGTATTAATATCTTCATATTTAATATCATCAAAGTTTTTAGTTGTATCAACAAAACAAATTCCTTTAACACCCTTAGGAATAATAAATTCACATTTATTTCCACTTTGACCAGGAGAATTTACTAAAGAACATTCATAACTAGAACCAAAACTTAACGAACTTAATTGATTAACTTTTTTTTGAACATCAGAACTAAAATCTAAAATTTCAACTTGACATCCAGTTTCTAATAATTTATTTACATATCTAAAACCAAAAATTAAAATCATTCCAATTACAAGAATTGCAAAAATATATGTAAAAGGCTGGCTTAATAATTGTCCTCTCTTCATAATAAAAATAAATTTATTTAGTTAATATAAGTTTCGAAAGCCTTTCATAATTATATAAGAAAAATTTATAAGCTAGTTATACATGATAGAAGCAGAAGCAAAGGAATGGGGAAATTCATTAGGAATAATAATACCTAAAAGTTTAGTTAACAAATTAAAAATAAAAACTGGAGAAAAGATCTTAATAAAAATAGAGAAAAAAGAAAATAAAAAAAAGAATTTATCTTTCTTTGATTGTGCAGGTTACATTTTTGCAAGAGAAAATAATTACAAATTCGTAACAGGCGATAAAGAATTTGAAAATCTACCAAATGTTGAATATATAAAATCTTAAACTTCTGCAATTTGTATTATAGCAGCTCTTTGCATTGTATTATTAAATTGATCCCTGCATTTTATATAATATAAATCTGAATTAGGAACTGTACTGCTAAATATTTTTCCAGATGTATCTACAGCATTCATTAAATTTCCTTCAGTAGCAAAATCAAAGTCTCCATCTAAATTATCCTTGCATAAACCTGCTTCTACAACAAATTGTGGAGGACTAAATGTCGCATCCTTGTATAATTTAACAATTTCAGGAGCTGAAGCATCTTTTTCAACATTGAAATCTATTTGTGCAAAGTCTCTATTACCTGCAATATCATAACATCCAATAAAGAATCTATGTTCTCCACTTGAAGGATTCCATTGTTGAGTATGTAAACTTGAATTTGTTTTTGCAAATTGAGTCATAGCAGCTAAATTATCTTTATTTGGTTCTTCAGTTGTATATTTACAAACAGATTCACCATTTAAGAAAGCTCCACCTCTAGTTTCAACTTGTAATGTAACATTAACTAAATCTCCACTAGTTTTAATTGTTCCACTAGGATTTGCAGTTGTAATATTTAATTTTTCACTTCCTCTTAAAACAATAGTATAAGCATCTTTGTTGAAGTTTCCATCATGAGGTCTCAAGACATTATCACTACATTTGAAATGTACAAATTTAACCAAACCAGCTGAACTAGTAAATCCAACTACTGAAGGACCAAATGGACCTATTCTTTGGAATGAATCTTTCAAATTAAATACACATTTGTAATAAGGAGGTGCATCTGGCTGACTTGACGCAGTTGAACAACTAAATGCATCAGGCATTTGTTTAAAGTCTACAGGATTAAAACTATATCTACACAAAGCAGGTTCATTAAGATACAAAGTAACATCTGTGTAATTTGCACCATTCATTAAATAAACTTCATTTGTTAAAATTTCTTGTGCACTTAAACCACTAGGAATTGCAGGTGTTAAACTACTACCAACTATTTTAGGAGCTGTTAAATCTGGTTCATTACTAATATCAAATTCAACTACAAAGTCTCCTTCATTTGCATTTCCAACAGCATCAATACATCTAATGTATAATTCATAATGTCCGCCACCAGTTAATCTTACTCCTTGTGCTGTAGTAATATTTTTTGTTGCAGGATAAACCATTGTATTAATATGGAAGTATTTGAAAATATTATTTCCAAAGAAATTATTTTCCATGTTTTCATATCTATTACTGTGTTTGAAACTCATTTTACATTGTGCAGGTTCATCTGTTTTCAAAGCTAAATTAAATGGTTCATAAATTTTTAATTTTCCATCTGTATTTGTTTTAGATTTAACTACAAAACCTTTAATATTTTTAGTAGATTTCTGTATAACTAAATCTTTACTTAATCCATCTTCCCAGATTTCAATCTTTGGTGAATTTGTATCTAATTTATTAATTGAAACACATAATTCTTCAGTAGATCCTTGATTAATTAATTGACAACTTGTTCCTAAACTTTTACATCTATATTCAGTACAACCTTTAAATGCTCTAACATCTGTAGGATTTCCTGTTTTTTCATCAACATATTTTTCATAATCAGCATTACATAATTCACATCTGTCTTCTTGTGTTGCTTTAAATATTGGAGCTTGCCATGGCTGGCAAGTTGTTTCTATTTTTACAGGTTGAACTTTTTCAAATAACACATCTCCAACTTGGAAAATTGTATAAGCCCATAATGCAGCACTAACACCTGTTGCATAACCTGCGAAACTACTTGCTGCTTGTTTTTTAGCACCACTCTCTACACCTTTTTGTATACTTTCTTCTAAAGCTTTTTTATTAGCCTCTTGTGTTAAATCTTTACCAAGTAACTCAGTTGCTTTTTCAGGGTCAACACCTAATTTAACTAAATCATTAGCAGGAGTTTGAGCAAAACCCGCAGGACTAAGAGGAATATTTGCAACTTGCTGTTTAGCAAATTCTTCTGAAGTTTTTCCACTTAAAACAGTTTCTAAAGCTTTTTTTTCAACAGCATCTCTAGTAGCTCCTAATCCAAAGTCTTTGAAAGTTTCTTCAAATACAGCACCTAAGCCTTTAGTAACTAAATAACCTAAAGGAGAAATTTGTGACGCACCTGCAAAAAATACGCCAGCTGCTGGAACACCGCCAGCGAAAAAACTAGCAGTAAGTGCACCGCCTAAACCACCAGCAACAGTAATTACACTTTGCCCAAGTAAAGCTCTTCCAAGTTTATTTCCAAAATTACTTCTAGATGCTTCTCCATTTTCTGTAATAAAATTATAAAATTCTTTACCAGCTAACCAATTAGGATCTCCACTTAAATTTCCAGGAACTCCTTGAGTAAAATCAAAATCTTTCTCAGTAAACTCTGGTCCTCCTTCAACTCTTGCATCACCAATATGCTCATAGAAATTTTCACCATTATTTAATACATAATCTTCAATTTCTTCACTAACATTATTTGTATTACTAAATCCATCATCAGTTAAAGTAAATTTATTAGGTTCTCCATAACTAGCTAAATAATTAAAGTCAGCTCCACAATCACCTAAACTTCTACAATAATTATTTGATGCTTGTAAATATGGTTGACTAAAACATTCTCCACCACTAACAATTGTCCATCCAGATTGACTTGCATCTATACCAACAAGTAAACCACCAAGAATACCAGCAACTGCAACAGGACCAGCAACTGTACCTAAAGCCAATCCAGTTCCTATAGCTGCTCCTCCACCGCCTAAACCAGCACCAGCAGCAAATGCACCTGCTTGTTCTTCTCCAGGTTGACATAATCCAACTAAAGCATTCCAACCACCACAAGCAAATACAGCTGTACATTCAGTATTTCCTTTACTGCAAACATCAGAACCTTCTCCTTCCCAGAATTTAAATCCTGGTGAAACAGCAGGTACACAAGCATTGCCAGTCCAAGAACAATCTCTATTTGCACCTAAACAACATTCTCCATCTTTTTTCAAAGCTTGTTCATAAGTTCTTTGATCCATTTTATTAGGATCAGCAGTATTACAAGAACCGCAAGATTGCCATTCATTTACAACACATCTTGCTTCAGTGTAATCTTTTTCTTCATCATTAATCTTAACTTGCGCATTTCCAGAATAACAATATTCTTCCCTATAATCTTTACAAGGTTCAACTAATTCAATTCCATTAATACATAAATGTCTATAATAACTACTTCCAACTGGATCTCTTCCATTTCTTCCAGCAGTACTAATTTCTGGAGGTGCATCTTGACTTTGTTCTGCACTATCCCATTCACACCAGCTTTCTCCATTTAAAACTCCATCTTTAGTTATCTGAGCTAATGGGGTTCCTCTAGAAACAGATTCTCCTTTAATATTTGTTGTTTTATATGTGTCTAATTCAATAGATAATTTAATATCATTAGGATCAACTCTAGCTGCAGTTCCAGCTCTACAATCTAAACTTTCACAAACAAAAATTCCATCTTTATCAGAATCACCGCATAAAGTTCCAGTGTTATAATCACATTCACCATTACTAAATGCACCACTAAATTGTTTCAAATCTATTCCACCATCTACAATACCTTCAGGATTTCCACAAGTATCTCTCCAAAATACTTCATCTCTATTTGGTAAACACATTGTAGCTCTTGGATTTGGTTTTTGTCCAGGTTTTAATAATTCAGGATTTGCTGAACCGCAAGTACAAACATTTTTCAAAGTACTACAATAAGTGTCTTTGTAAAAACCAGTTCCATTAACAACATTTGCTGAATTACATTCAGATTTAGCACCATAACTACAAGATGTATCTGTAACACAACATCCTTGTTCAGTATTTTTAGCTAATTGTAAACATTGTTGCTCATTTGTAACATCTTCTCTAAAATCAACTTCTAAATCTGGATATACAGAAGTTTCAGTAATACATCTGTCTTTTGTAACAAAATCAGCTTGTGTTCCAATAATACAGCAGCCTAATTTACATTCATTAACTTCTTTTATATTTTTATTTGGATTAAAATTACCTTGATTAGATTCACATAATGCTTTAGGATAATTTTCATAACAAAAACCATCTATACCAGAACAAACTCCAACTCTACAAAAACTTGTTTGATCACAGCTAGTAGCAGCCCATTGTTTTCCAAAACCGCATTGTTCTTTAGTAATATAACTGCAAAAATTATTATTCTGATCTTGTTCACAGCATCCTTTAACATCTTCAGCATTTACATTAAAGCTTAGTAAAAATAAAAATAGTAAACTAACTAAGAGAATACTAGTAAATTTTCCAGTAATCTTAGTTTTATATTTCATCCGTCTCCTCTTTCTCCTTCAACTGCAAACCAAAATTCAAAATCACTTCCTTTTTTCTGAACTCTATAAATTTTATTTGGGTAAGGTTTATCTAAATTTACTATAAATTGTCCTCTTTCATTTAACATGTATAATAATTGTTCAAAATAACCAAGACTAGCTTCAGAATTTATAACGTCAACTGAAACTCCATAAAGATCTTGAATAGGGATATCAAATCTCTCAACAATAGGTCTTATTTCTTGTGTAATTTCTCCTTTTTTAATTTTAATATCATAATCAGCTTTAACAGCAACACTATCACCTAAAATAGTTAATTCAGTTTTAATACTTCCAGCATTAACTTCGTATCCAAATCCATTTTCAACTAAACCTTTATCAACACAATCGTTAACACCACTTTGTATCTCAGCATTAAGATTAGTAACTAAATTATCAAAAGTAGGCATAACATTCAAACATTTTCTATCATTAGGAATATTATTACAAAAAAAACTTACAGGGTTGCTTTGATAAAGAACATAATTAGTAGGGTTTAAATTTCCACCTTGTTTAGCTAATAAATTTAAATTAGTTAAAGTAACATTTCTAACACAAACTTTAAGATTGTCTTCAATAGGTCTAGATTTCTCATTTAAAAATGTTGTAGGATTAACAAATAAACCAACTTCGCTTCTTAAAAAAAAGAATAAAGCAGCTAAAATAACAATAATTATTCCAACTATAACAAATACACTAACTTGCCCTCTTTTAAACATAATGCTATTCATTTTACGAAATATATAAATGTTTTTATCCACCTATCTTAGATTTGTAAACATCTGCGCTATAAATGTGATTAAATCTATCTTCACATTTAACATTTAAGTAATCTTTCTCAGTAAAAGAAGTACTATGAATTTTATTTCCAGTATTTGTAAAGTTACCCATATTATCAAAAGAAACAGTTTTGTTATTTGCAAATTTACATGTTGCAATTTCATTAGTTTGCACAACTAAATTATTTCCTTCTAAATTAACTTTCAAAAAACTAGGTGGACTTTCATCAGCTAACAAATTATAATTTAATTCTTTCTCAGCTTTATTACCAACTTTATCTATACAAGTTATTTTATTATATTTTGCACCAACAATTTGTTTATGTGTATTTGAATTTGTGTCAAAAAATTCTATTCCATCATATTTACAAATATGACTTTCTGAATTAGCTCCGCCTTGTGTTGTAACTTCTAAACTAAATTGTTTATCATAAATATTATCACAAGTATCACCTAAACTATTCACACATTTTAAATTTGAAATTTCTAAAGGTTTAGTTTTTACTAATTTGTATCCATTAGAATCAGGAATTGCATTTAAGTTAACATTTCCATCATTATCTTTACATCTAAAGAAGAAAGTATTTTCTCCTTCTTTTATATCTGTTAGTAATAAATTACATTGTCCATTAGAGCAACTTCTTTCTGTCTCATTGCTCATTTGTTCAAAGCCAACATTTGTCTTACTCCATCTACAAATTGCTCTGCTATCATCTATTGTTAATGTGGCTTCTGTTTTATTCCCAATTAAATCTGCAGGTAAGAAACTTCCACTTTCTGGAACAACAGCAGGTTTACCACCAAAAGTTATTAATCTAGGGGCACCAAGATTTTTAGTTTCTGAAGTTTTAATTTCAATTTGATAAACTGGTTGATTAATGTAATCTGTACTCTCTTCAGAAATACAACTATCTCTACATCTAATAAACATATTTTTAGTTTCAGCAGAATTAATATTTATTCCAGCTTTTAATTTTGTTTTATGTATGTTTCTTAATCCACTTCCATCAAAATCATTATTAATTTTATTTCTACTAAATCCCCATTGACATTCAGCTGGTTCACTAGTTTCAATACCAACAACTAAATCAGTATTTTGTCTTACATAATTTATTTTATATCCAGGTCCGCCAGCAGACTTATCTGGAACAATATCTTTAGCAGTACAACTTACTAATTGATCTGTTTCTCCTATTCCACTTCTACAATTAGAAGTTAAATTATTGTATTTTGTAAGATCTAAAGGTGTTCTAACTGGTCTTTCATTTCCTCTATTACAAGTTGAAGAGATACATAAAGTTCCCTTCTCTACATCTGTAATAGGTTCACAGCTTTCTCCTAAACTCCAGCACAAATATTCATCACACTTTTGTCTTCCACCAGCAGTTAGATCTACCCAATCTTTTGCAGTCTTTCCATTTTTATCAATGTAAGTTCTCTCTCCAGGTTCATTACATAATTTACAATTATCTCCACCTAATGGTGGAGTCCAAGCTTTACAATCAAAGTTTACATTTTGTTCTTTTGCATCTCCGCCTAAAATAACACCACTAATGAAAGCAATAATCGCTGCAGCTATTGCAACAACCCAACCAATAACTGGAACAGATATAGCAGGAAGACCAATAGCCACAAGAACAGATGAAACAACACTTCCAGCACTTGTTAAAGCACTTCCAACAGTAGCAGAAATAACAGCTAAGCCAAAAGTACCGACAACAACACCAGAAGCTACAAATGTAACTAAAGCACCAGTTGTGCTAAATTCATTTTTAATTTCAGGAGTTATTGTTAAATCTAAATTTCCTTGATATTTTTTAAAATCAACAAAGGATTGTGCTTTATCACTAACATTTTTTGTATAAATTGCAGGATCAATTAATTTTTCCATTGCATCAGTAATTAATTCTACTGCTTCTTGAGTAGTTGCTTCATCAGAATTACCATATTTTTTTAAATAATCAACAACAAGATCAACATCTACAATATCTAAATTCAAATCATCTTCTTCATCACCAATAAGAACATCTTTATCAAAATCTAAAGTTCTAACAAAACCATTTTTACTCCATTTACCTGCCAAATTATAATCAGCACCACAATCACCTAAAGTATTACAATAAGAATTATACTCATAAGCAAATTTATTTGTATATAATTCACATCCGCCTTCACAATCCCATTCATCAAATCCAGTATTTTGCACCCAAAAAGCTTTGAAAGCATTATCATCTTTCGCACTTGCTAAACTACAAATTGCATCTTCTCCTTTAGTTCCGGGAGCAGATAATGGAATACATTTTCCAGCTTCATTTATTTTTTCATTAATTTCTTTAACAATACTTGGAGGACAAGCAGCATTTGTTTCTCCCTTAGCAGATTTTTCTTCCAAATATTTCGTACATTGATCTTCTTCTAGGTCTTCAATTTGATTTTTAATTTGTTCAACATCTCCTTTCAACCAAATACAATTTGCATCACTAAAACCTTGACAACTTTCTTCATCTTCAAATTCAGGACATAAAATAGCCTCAGTATTATCAACACAAGTACCAGTAGAAAATCCTGTTTCTTGATCTATTGTTGGTCTGCATATCTGTTGTCTATAAGTATCACAAGGCACTGGTTCTTCAATACCATCTTGACAAGTATAAACAAAATGTCTGCTTCCAGGTAAATCTTTTCCAGGTCCAGCATCAGCATCAAATTCACACCAGCTTTCTCCATTTATTCTAAAATTCCTGTCTCCATTTCCAAATTTAGTAGTACTTTCATTATCATTTTCATAATTTCCATCTCTGTTTTCATCAACATAAGGATTGTCCCATAAAATAGTAGCTGGACAATTTAAACTTTGACAAGAAGCAATTTTATTTTTATCTTCTCTACAAATAGTCCCAGAACCATAATCACAATCTCCATTTTGAGCAAGCTTAACAGAATCTCCTTGTAATATTGGTCCACATTTATCAAACTCATAAACATCATCACCAATACTAGAATCGCATTTATTTATTTTTTCTCCAGAAGTGATTTTACATTTATTACAATCACTATTAGGTAAACTACTACAAGCTAGTCCTTCATAAAATTCTCCACTTTTAGAAGTACATTCAGCTAAAGTATAAACATTACATTGATTTTCAATTTGATCTTTAATTACACAGCAGCCTTTCACTTCTTGTCTTACAACATTCAAACATTCTAATTCATTTTTTATTTCAGATTTGAAATTAACTTCGAGATTTCCATTTCCCAATTTGTTAGTTAAAGATCTACAACTAGATTCAGTAGACAAAGTAGCTTGATTGCCAACAATACAGCAGCCAGCTTCACATTGAGGAGCTTTACTTCCAGCAGGCAATGATGAACCACCAGCATCAACACAAACTTGTTTAGCTACATTTTGAAGACAACCTGCACCTTGCGTAGCTTCATAACCTAAATCATTAAGATCACATAATACAGGTTTACACTCAGACACTTGTTCACATTTAACGTTCTCTCTTAAATTTCCAGGTTGACATTGCTGACTAGCACTATTAGGAATATCTTGACAACTATTACTATCTTTAGTTTTAATACAACAAGAAGTATCTGGAACTTCATCAGCATATACTCTAACAGAACTACTAATAGAAATAATAAAAATTAAACTAATTACTAAAAAGATTTGAAACAAAGCTTGAAAGATAATTGTTTTTCTCATTTTAATCTTCCCTCAGCTCTTTCATATCTTCCGTTATTTAAAATTGCAAAATAAAGATGATAATTATCATTTCCATTAACACTCAAATCATAAAGTTCATCTGGATAAGATTTCTCAACATGCAACCTATATTTATTTTGAGTTAATATTGAAAATAGAGCAGGATTAATTTCTTCTCCTGAAGCTTTAGTCTGAATTAATTTATTAGCTCCAGCAACTAAATCACCTAAAGGAGCATCAATTTTATAAGTAAAATCTTCGTCTCTAACAACAACACTACTTCTATTTAACTCAAATAATTTATTCAAATTAATAATTAGATGATCATCCAAAATTTCAATATTTAAACTAGTTTCACCTTCAGTAAAATCATAGTCTTTATTTCTAAAAGAATCTAATTCTAAACATTTATTAATCTTATTTGGTAAATCATTTTCTAACTTAGTCTTCAAATCAGAAATTAAAAACATTTGTGCTAAACAACCTTTGCTATTTTCAAATTCACTGCACATAACAGGATAGTTAATATTTAAATAATTTATATAACTAGTATTTCTTTCAAAGTTACCGCCATTCTTAATTAATAATTTAATACCATTTTGAGTTTCAGAATTCACACATCTTCCAACTTCATTTTGAATATCTTCTAATTGACCACTTAAATATTCTTGATTGTTTGTTGGTGTCTGTCTAATTGCCGCAGTTAGTTGATCTCTTAAAAAGAAAACAAGAACTAATGCAACTACGAGAATTATACCTATAACTACAAACATAGAAATTTGCCCTCTTTTTTGCATACTATAATTTATTATAATGGTTATATAAGTTTTATCTTTTTATATATAAAGAAGTAACTAAAAATATTAATGAAAAAGTCAAACAATAACCTAAAATTCTAACAAAACCATAAACAAAAAACTTAATTGGAAACATTCTAATTAGTAATGAATCTTCTGAGAACATCCAAGTTCCATTTTCAAACAATAAAATATGAAATCTATCAAATAAATTACCAAAATTAAAAACAGAAACTAAAACAAAGATTAAACAAATAAAAATAATTAAAATAGAACTATAAAAAAATATTTTCCATAATTCATTAGAATTATTAAAACCAAATAAAATAAAGCAAAATAATAAAACTAAAACAAAAAATAAAATTGCAATGCCATCTATCAACTTTTTAACATCTACTAAATGAGATTTTTCATCAATAGTATAATCATTAACCAATTCTTCTTTACCAACAAAATAATTAACTAAATTAACAGAAGTCTTATCAAGATAGTTTTTATCTTCAAAATTATTATAACTATCAGCAACAATAAAACCTGTTTTATAAAAATTATAATTATAAACAACTAATAAAGAACTAAAAAGAAAAACTAAAATAACTAAAATAAAAGATAAAGTAATTATTTTAAGCTTCATAAAAGAAAAAAGAAAAAAGAGTTAATAAAGTTATTTAATAAAACTTTAATTTCTCTCTGTATCCTGCCATTTCTTGTTTAGTGTTTGGTGTTAAAAGTTCAGGAAAGGTACTATAAACTGATTCCAAACATCTAAAATAAACAGCACCAAGAGTTAATTGTGCTCTAGCTTGACTACTAGTATGATCTCCACCATTACGATATAAGTTACTTCTTTCTCTTCTAACTTGATCCATAGCAGCAGCAGTACTAATAGCACCAGCTACTTCACCATGTAACTCTCCTAAAAGACCATCTAATCTTTCACAATTAAGAGAAATATTTGTTGGCTCTCTTCTAGTATTGTCATTCATAACTAAAGCTAAATTTCCATGCGTCTGTCTTGGTCCCGAATTATTATTGTCATTTGCCATAGAATTAATAATAGAATTTTAGATATAATAAATAAGGAAATAAGATATATCCAAGAAATAAAGTATATATAAATTTATTCAGGTCTAGAAGTTGGATGATAGAGTTCCATTCTAGAATAAGATATTAACTTGTCATTTGTATTTTCATTTTTAGCTTCTGGAAAAGAATCATAAAATCTAATTAAAATAGCAGTATAATTCACAATTCTTGAAGTATCTAAGGTCAAAGAATGTTGAGCTTCGCTAACACCACCAATAGAAAGGCTACGAACAGCTTCTTTAGTAACGTTCAAATCTCTAATACATTTATCAATTCTAGCTTCAAGGGAAGTAGCAAAGTCTCTAAGTCTTTCTACATTTATAGGTTGACTAGTTTTTTCATCTGACATCTTATTCAGTAGGAGTTCTAGGAGCTAATACAAATTGTAAAACTAATTTATCTAAAACCTTATATTCAACTTTCAAAGGATAATTTTGAGCAAATTCTAATGTAACTTTGTTTGCCAATTTACTTCCTTTAATTATCTTTTTTAAATACTCAATAGAATATCTTGCATCAACTTCACTTCCAGTCATTAAAATATTAGTTTCTTCATCACTAGTAACTTCAACTTTACCGCTGCTAATGTTTCCTTCACTTTGAATTACAAATTTATCATTACTAGCTCTAAATGTTAAACTATCTGAAATTGCTTCCATATCTTCAATAGCATCATTAAATAATAAAGTATTAGTTTCAATTTTTGCTGCAAAACTTAAAGTAGGAACTCTTTGTTCTCTTTCCTCAATATTTAATAGACCTAATTC
>Ga0209542_10002020_pt1 | contig 46493 bp, 48 predicted proteins | sample RifCSPhighO2_01_FD_184028 | JGI IMG/M metagenome (GOLD analysis project Ga0209542, IMG submission 184028) | Soil microbial communities from Rifle, Colorado - Rifle CSP2_plank highO2_0.1 (SPAdes) (version 2) | ecosystem: Environmental > Terrestrial > Deep subsurface > Rock core/Sediment ...
ACACCATTCGTGCGCGTCTGAACTTCATTTGAGTTTGATATCCTACTTGCGCAAGTAGAACCTCCTACCCCGCATTCCTGCGGGCATTAGACTATATCTTCATCTGCGAATCGTTTCGAGAATGGCCGAGAGGGGCAGCTTACGCTTACCTGATCCGTTCATCTCGTAAGCGTTTTTGAGAATCGCTCTCAAACCGCGTATTTTGTGATGCTCCAAACCCTTCATCTGTCTGCAGATTTCCGCAAATCGCAGGAAATCTTTTTGCTTTGCTGATTTTAAGGGGAATTTCTCGAAGTGCGGGATAATCTTTGTTAAGAGATCTTCCGATCTACGCACTTCATACTTCAAGGTTCTGTCTCCCCAATCGCGACGTATATGCCCGCAATTGAAGTAAGACATCATGAGGTCAAGCACTTCTCGTCGATCATAATTTTGACCAACACAGAAGCTTGGCTTCACTTCCCATCCGATTCTTAGCTTCTCGCGTTTCGAGAATGAAACCGAGAAACACCCTTCTCCATCAACATAACCGGAGATGTAGTTTGCGAGTTCTCTTCGCAGAGCCGGCGTGTTATAGCTGTTCATACAATATTAATTGTATTACCTAAGCTATCTATGCGCCACTAGTTAGCGGTGCATAAGTCGTTACGGGGTCAATTCAGCACTAATTTTTGGAGTCAAGATTATACTTGACAGAGATTGCATTTGCAGTTATGTTCATTCCTGGAGAGTGACAACATGCCATCTGTATTCATTTCGACAAACGTTGCTATCTGTGCCGGCTTTGCGATGACCATTGTCGTTATACTCATCGGCCTCACCGTTATGAGAGATGCTGCCAAGCGTGGCGACAACCATGCCGAAGCATTTGCCCGCGAGAATGTAATTCTTATGGCTGTGGTGTTTCTGGTACTGACTATCTTGTACTTACCAGAACTCACCCACTTTCTCCTGAATTAAGAGAAAGGATGCCTTGCGCTTCCAGTTGGCCCGACTGTAGTCGGGCCTTCCTTTTTCCAAAAATTAGTGCTGAACGACTTCCCACGGTATTACCCTCTCTTGCGAGGCTGGGCTCCACCGTTATAAGCCGAATTTTTCATCGAGATCGCTCTCGAAGCTGGCAATTCAATTACCAGACAAGGAATTTCGCTCTTCTATCCCTTTTAATTAAGAAGGACTATTTCTTCATCCGCCTAAAGCGGAGCATGGCGTATAGTCTCTACGTGCCATGTGACTCTCCTCGCGTTACCGCGAGGCAGGTAGCGTTTTGTGTAATTTGTTACAACTATTTACTTACTTCCGTTTTCTAACAGTCCTAGTTATTCCGGAACCTTCTTGCGAAAGTTCCAGAACCTTAGGACCGTTATAGTTACGGCCGACATTCACCCGGGCTTACATAAATCAGCAGAAGATCTTGCGATCATACACCGTTCATGTTTGACCTTCGGGCATTGGTCAGGTGTCACCCCCTATACATCCTCTTGCGAGTTCGCAGGGAGCTGTGTTTTTGGTAAACAGTTGCCAGAGATACTTTAGCTGCGGCCCCTAAATAAATAGGGGCAAGCCTTATTCCGAAGTTACGGCTGCTTTTTTGCCGAGTTCCTTGGGGACGTCTCACTCGTTCGCCTTGCTCTACTCGAGCTGAACACCTGTGTCGGTTTGCGGTACGGATATTCTTGCAATAAGTTTAGAGAATTTTCTTGGAGGATGGCTTTGCATCATCGCCCCCCGCCGAGGCGGGGAACTTTCCGCTCTTCTTGGAATCCGCATTGAAGCGAGTTATCCGGTTTTTCCTGGACAACTTCCTTAAAGCACGGACGTCAAATCCGATAATGCGCGATGCATACTCATCCCCGTCCTCTCATCACTTGCAAAAATAGTCATGGAATATTAACCATGTGTCCATCGGGTGCGGTTCTCACCATTCCCTTAGGACCGACTAACCCCTCTCCGACAAACGTTGAGAGGGAAACCTTGTTCTTTCGGCGTGCGGGTTTCTCACCCGCATTGTGGTTACTTGTGCCAACATTCTTACTTCGCGACGCTCCAGCGTGGGTCACCCCTTCGCCTTCAGTGCAGACGCGAATACTCTCCTACCACTCCACCCGCGCGAACGCGGATGAAATCCTCAGTTTCGGTACCATGCTTAGCCCCATGAATCTGCGGTGCAAAATCTCTTACTGAGTGAGCTGTTACGCTTTCTTTAAAGGATGGCTGCTTCTAAGCCAACCTCCTCAGTGTCTGAGAAATTTCACCTCCTTAAGTGCACTTAGCATGAATTTAGGGACCTTAAATAGAGATCAGGGCTGTTTCCCTTTTGACCACCGGAGCTTAGCCCCCGGAGTCTAACTGCCGAGCTTTTAACTTATAGAATTCGGAGTTTGATAGGTTTAGCGAGCTTTCGCCCTGTCCAAACCTTCCAGTGCTCTACCTCTATAAGGAACACTCGACGCTAACCCAAAAGCTATTTCGGAGAGAACCAGCTATTACCAGGCTCGATTAGCTTTTCACTTCTTATCACAAGTCATCCCAATGTATTGCACGGCATATGGGTTCGGGCCTCCCTTCGACTTTCGTCGAAGTTCACCCTGCTCATGACAAGCTCGCTCTGGCTTCGGGTCTAATGCATGGGACTAAGTTCTCGCGGGGCGAGAATTTAGCGCGCTATTCACACTCGGTTTCCCTGTGGCTCCAGACTCTCGTCCTTAGCCAGCCCCATGCATTAACTCGTTGGCTCATTCTTCAATAGGCACGCCATGGTCGTGCTGCTGTGTAGCACTCCAAATTATTCTAATTTCTAATTGTTCTAATTATTCTAAAGGAATTCTTTAGGTCAATTAGAGTAATTAGGTTAATTAGGTCAATTGGAGTGTTGCAACGCAACACGACTCTGACTCCTTGTAGACATACGGTTTCAGGTCTATTTCACCATCCTTTCGGATTGCTTTTCACCTTTCCCTCACGGTACTAGTTCACTATCGATCTAGAAGAATATTTAGCCTTACCAGTTAGTTCTGGCAGATTCCTCCGAGCTATTCGTGTCTCGAAGTACTCAAGACGAGAAACCGAAGAGTCATTTGATTTTCGCTTATGGGACTATTACCCGCTTGGGTGCTTCTTTCCAGAAGCTCAAGCTAACCAAATAATTTTTAACTCTACGTCCAGCCCCACTTTTGAGTTCTAGAAATTTCTAAAATCCAAAAGTGGGGCTGGGCAGTCTCTGTCTTACAACCCCCAGCATCAATCTTTGATTTCGTGAAAGTCAGACTTGCACAAGCTTGTGCAAGTCTGACTTTACTGATTCGAAATCAAAGATTGAAACTGAGTTTGGGCTTCTTCCTTTTCGCTCGCCGCTACTAAGGAAATGCATATTTGTTTCTTTTCCTCCGGTTACTGAAATGTTTTACTTCACCGGGTGAGTTCTCTACCTAATTGATAGAGTTCCCAGCTCCACTTTTGAGTTCTAGAAATTTCTAAAATCCAAAAGTGGAGCTGGGAGGGTTTCCCCATTCGGACATCCACGGATCGAAGGTTATTAGGCACCTCCCCGTGGCGTATCGCCGCCAAATCGCGTCCTTCATCACTTCTTCTAGTCAAGGCATCCACCGTACGCCCTTTAGTTTCCTATTAGGAAACTTAAAAACCACTTACTTTTTTCTGCTTGTCCATCTATATGCATAAAGACCCCCGTCTAACACTGCATACGATGGGATTCTATTTTCAAAGTACCTCCAAATGCAGAACCCCGTCGCTTGAAGCGACGGGGTTCAAAACCCACAAGATAACCATTCGGTTATCTTTGCCGCTTCATTTGCTTTAAGGTATTTAACATCTGGATTCGGCTATTTTATACCCTTCTCTATAAGAAGTCAATAATCTATTTTAACCAGCCTTTCGTCCGTAATCTTTTAAAAGACTGGTGAATTGTTTTTGCACTTTCTCCAGCTTGGGATTAATGATTATTTCGCAGTATGGAGCACTCTTGTGGTTGGTGTAATAATCGTGATGGTAATTCTCTGCTTCATAAAATTGTTTTAATGGTTCGAGTGTTGTCACTGCACCCGGAATCTCTTTAATGTACCTGCCCGCCTCCACCTCCTCGTCCGGCGTGGTGAAAAAAATCACGGAACGATATTGACTGCCCTTGTCATTACCCTGCCTGTTTAAAGTTGTGGGATCATGAGAGGCGAAAAATACTGTCAGTAGATCTCTGTAAGAAATCTTGTTCGGATCATATTCCATGTAGGTCACTTCGGCATGTCCCGTCTTTCCGGAAGCTACTTGAAGATAAGTTGGGTGAGAGACGTGTCCGCCGGCATAACCCGGCTTCACTACCAAGACTCCTTCGAGCGATTTGAATACCGCTTCTGTGCACCAGAAACATCCACCTCCAAATACCGCTTTTTCCATACAACTATTATACTTTTATTTTCTTAAGAAAAATCTTTTTAAAGTTTCGAACCAGCCAGATTTTACTACTGCAGCAGTTTGCGGCTCAAAATTTTTTGTTTCCTCGATAATTTCTTCACTTTTTTCACTTGGCGGTTGAACCGCCAAGTGTGGTTGGGGGATGCTTGCCATTTGCTGTTCCAGAGAAGCGATTTGATTTTTTATACTAGCAATCTGCTTAGTCTTCTCTTCTTCGATCTTTGCCATCACTTTCGGCTGTTCAGTGTCTCCGACTACTATAATACGCACGTCATTTGTGCCGTTTGGACGAAGATCTGTTACCTTGGAGCTAAATGAAATACTTTGCCCCGCCATGATGATAGTATCTTTCGGGAAAAGAAAAACTTTCCCCGCATGCCACAAAGTCCTGCCGTATAAATTTATTTCCGAGCTTGAATTATTTTTTAATTCTATTTTTTCTGGAGAAGCTAACACTACTTTTATATCCGGCTCGACTATCTTTACGTTCACTCTAGCTACAGCCTGGCTTTGAGGTAGGGAGGCATTGAGTATGACTATATATTCTCCTGGATATTCGTAGGTATGCGTAATAATACTGCCCGCTCCCAAACTGCCATCGCCGAAATTCCAGTTGAAAATACTACTCTTGGTATATTCGAAATCGGTTTCGGCTATAAACTCTAAAGGACTCCCGGCCGTACCAACTCGATCTCTCCCGGCACTGACATACATTTCTATTCGTTTATTTACATTCGTTACAGGAGTCGAGCTGTAATGAACTGACGATGTGTTGCTAGTAGAATTATTTGTATTGATAACCGATTCCACTACTGGCGGAGCCGTCGTACTGCCGACAGTGATAAAGCTTTTTATATTATTAAAAGTGGCTGGGCCAATCCCAGATACATTCTGTATATCTTCAATCGCCTGAAACGGACCATTGAGAGTTCGGTAGTCTATAATTGCCTGGGCCTTAACCGCTCCGATACCATTCAATGTTTGGAGTAGGGTAGAGTCGGCCGTATTGATATTTATGAGAGAAGACTGGGCAGAGACTGAATTAGCATAACTGATAACTCCAATGGCTAATGAGATTAGGCAAAGAAAGCCGAAGAGAAATTTAAAGAAAGCCTTATCGAAATAATTCACCCATTTATTGTATAAGTAAAGCTATAGAAAGCTATCCCCAGTTACCAGTTGTGCAAGTCTGACTTGCACAACTACTCCAGAATTAACTCTTTAATTCGGTCAGACCACGTATCAGACTTGTCGACATAAAGTTTGAGCATTTCGTAGGCATCTTGTTTAGAAAGCGCCTCTTTGTGAACCTGGCTTATTAGACCCTGATCATCCCCAAGAATGGGGGAACTACTACCGAAAACATAAACCGGTAGGCTAGAAAAAGGATATTTCAAAGCCCATTCCCAAGCTTTATCGAAATTTTTAAGTGCTGCCACAAGACCTCCCGGATAAAGTTCTAGTACATTTTTCACCTGAATATAGAACAATAGATGTCTTAAATAAGAGTCATCGTCCACAACCTTAGCCTTATACGCTCCCTGAAAGATACTTCCATTATTTTTGTACTTAAGGTTAAAACAGAGAGACATACTTCCGCAAAGACGTTGCATGAATTTAGCCGTGCCTCCTTCTGACTTTTCCTGTAAAAGAAGATGGAAATGATTTGGCATAAGCACCCAAGCCAGAATTCTAGTAAGTGAGTTACGTTCTGGCCAATGATCTGGACGCTTAAACAAGGGTAGACCAGCTGTTTCTCTGTGCCAATTCCTGTCGCTATAGGCATCATTAAGAAGAAATAGAGATTTTATAAAATACCATTTATCAGTCTTACCCCCTACAATATCCATACCCCGAGCGCCACGTTTCATTACATGAATAATTGAATCGGTTGTATAAGGCTCAATTCTCATACCCTCATTATACTGTGCAAGTCTGACTTGCACAACAGCGAGCATAGCAAAAAACCGCCCAATGGGCGGCTTTTTGTATGAACTTTTTATTGAGCGGAAAGTTCGTTGATCTTAGCTCGCGTCTTCGGTCCGACAGTACCATAACCAGGCACACCGGGCTTGGCGATGTTGTACTTTTCTTGGAATTTTTGGACCGCTTTGACTGTGAGATTGCCGAAAGTTTCAGTCTCTTTGCCCGGAGAACCTGCCCCGGAAGAAGCTACGGTAAAGCCGTGAGTGTTTAAGAATTGCTGAAGAGTTTTAACACTTGCACCGCGAGAACTAGTTGAGAGATTGGTGGTAATTTTACCGCTTATAGCCGAGACTTGGGCAGCTGGGGCCCCTGTCAGTGTCTGCATTTGAGCCTGAAGGGCGGCAATTGCCTGCATGATGGAATTAATTTGAGCTTCTTTTGAAGCTGTTGTAGCCGCTATAGCAACCGGATTAGCAACAACTACCGTGGTCCCTCCACCACCGCCTCCACTGCTAGGTGCGGAACTGCCACCTCCGGAAGTGCTTTCGCCTGGACCAGAGCAGGCAGTAGTAAGCGGAGTAACAGTAAGAGTCACTTGGCTTGATGCCGTAACTAAGAGAGTTGAGGTAGCGCTGGTACAGACGTAGTCTACTTGAGGAGCGACTGAACCCGTATAGGTCACGTCATAGCTCATCTGCTTATTGCTCACCGGAGAAATCTTTAAGGACGAGCCTGATTGCAGGGTGGCTGTGAAGCTGGTAGCGCCGACAGCTATGTCTTCTACGACAGTACTACCGCCCAGAATATCTAATTGTATGCTATTGACAGAGATATCCGCATCGGTAGTGAGAGTGACACTATCGTAAGCCGCGTAAGCCAAGATTGGCATAAGCGAGCCGAGAACTAAGGCTGGGATTAGTAATTTTTTCATGAGTCAAGATTAATTCAAGCTAGAATGGACAAGTTCCGTAACCCCAAAGCATATATCCTGCAGCTGTTCCAGAAACAGTTGTCGAGATAGTTGATGAAGCATGGAAGAGTAATCGAACAGCCGTCGCGGTTGAGGTCGCAAACATCTGCACACACCCGACTTGAATGGTTGAGGTAGCGGAGTTAGATGTAGTGATAACAAGTGCTCCGTCGCCACCACTCATAGTCACATCGCCCGTCAGAGTAGAAGCTCCTGTCAGAGTAGAAGCTCCTGTAACCGTAAGCGTACCAGCTGTCGCAATATTACCGTTCGTTGCGGTGGTTGTGGCATAGCCATTTACGAGAAAGTTCCCAGTTTGGGAGGTGATGGTCGATGAGGCGGTGGCAAAAGTTGAGTGACCAACGACAGTAAGAGTCCCTGCCGTGGCAATATTACCGTTCGTTGCAGTGGTTGTGGCATAGCCATTTACAAGAAAGTTGCCAGTTTGAGAGGTGATGGTTGAAGATGCAGTTGTAAGAGTCGTGTGTCCAGTGACACCAAGCGTGCCGGTAATTGTCGCATTGCCATCTGTCGCGATGTTGGTGCTAATAGTCGTCACGGCATTGGCTACAAGCGAGACAACCAGAATACCGAAGATTACAGAAAGGACGACAGAGATTATCTTCGTCATCCTGTCATTGTTAACTATATTATTCATACTTAACTTAATTACTAGCCTCCGTTATTTAGGAGGATTATTTTATTATTGCTAATTATTTTTCTAACACGTTTAATTATCTCATAGATATACTTTTACTAAAACAAAATAAGTGTGGATAACTCCACAAACAAAAATCCCGCATGAAGCGGGATTTTTGTTATCTAGGTTAAGCCTAGAGCTCTAGCAATCCTTAAGCGGATTACGGGAATGATACGTCAGCAGTCCTCCATTCGGCAAGGCCGGACATGAAGGTAGTCGTTGTCGCAGAAGCGGCATTCTTAGCTACCCACTGGACACCTTCCATCTGGACAGAGTAGGAACTGATAACAGTCAGAGGTGTGCCGATAGCGGCATCGCCTGCCTTACCAGGACCAAGTCTGCCTAGGATGTTGAAGGTAACAGGGATAGTAATTTCAGCCCCTTCAGAAAGCTTACAGCTTTCTGTACCTTCCGAGACACAAGTCCCTGGAATCGAGTAAGAGGACGAGGTTGCGTAAGAACCAACTGTGCTGTCGTAGGTGCCGTTCCTGTAGACCTTGAACGAAGTTGTTGAACTTGCGAACGTAGGAGTACCGGAAGCAACAGTAGCAAGTAAGAGGTCGCCACCAAGAGCCTTGATTTTGACGTTAAACGTCGCAGACAAGGTCGAGGTCGAGGTTAGACCTGCAGCAGGATTGCCTTGCGGGACACCGCTGGTAGTAATCGACTTGGAAACCAGAGTGACCTGTGGACCAACCTTCCTGATGGTGAAGGTTTTGCCTTGCGCCGTACCGGACTCGGTAATGGAAGCGCCAGCCGCGTTCTCTGCGGTAACGTCAGCAGTATCAATGTCTGCGGCATAAGTGTCCGCTTGGACGCTTGCATCGCGAATATCAACCTTGAAGGCCAGAGTCTTAGTCGTGTCCTTCGAAACTACCCAGTCAATATCAGAGAAGGTAGCGCCAGATACAGTGCCAGAAGTACCGGCAACCGAAGCTGAACCTACGAGGGTAGAACCATCGTAGATGTAAGCGGTAGTTGCGGTAGCGATCTGAGCACCGCCTCTTACGAGGTCAACGACAAGGTCGGTAATGGTAACGTTGTCTTTCTCAGCCTTGAAGTCGAACTTAGCGATTTCAAGAGTATCACATTCGTCGTTATCTGAGTTCAACTCACAGATGACCTGTTGAGTCTCTTGCGTACTGGAGTTGAGAGAAACAGCCATAGTGGCGGAATCAACCAATGCGCCCGCGGAATCGAACGAGCGGGTGAAAGCCGTAGCCGGACCGTACTGGTTAATAGCGGCGCCGTCAATAGCTCTGAGTCCATTGACTGGAACGCCAAGCGTCCACGAGTCATTGTCAAAGCCTGAATCCCAAGTGCTCATCGCATCAAGGGCAACGGTAAGAACCTTTGTCGCATCTTTAGGAACGACAAAGCTCATGCCGGAGAGAGTGATGAAGTAATCGGAACCGTCCTTAACTACAGTGGAAGTATTAAGGGCCGAAGAAGCCAGAACGGTCGAACCGTCCATAACATAGATCATGCCAGAAATCTTCCTGTAGAGGTCGTTGTCCGCATTGCCACTAGTAGTGGCATCGAGGTCAATCTTGACTCTCTCGACTCTCATGTCGGAGGTCTTGGCCTCAAGTTTGATGCCGAGGACACCTCTTTTACCATCGGCTTCATAGAGCTTAGTGCCCGAAGAAGGAGATGGGTTGAGGGAAACAGTGATGGTGCCTTCAACGCCAGGAGTAGTGATAGTACCGACAACAACAGTGCCGGAACCAACAGTAGTGCCGGAACCAGTCCCAGTCACGCCGACTGAAACTGTGGCGTTAAACTTCGCCTTTGAAAGCGTGCCGAAGTAACCGGTAGCCGAAACACCGTTAGCTGCTTGCCACTTCATTACCGCGGCTTTCGTGAGAGAGCCGAAGTAACCCATGGCGACACCTGCCGGCATGACGAGATGGCCTTGCGATACAAGCGCGCTCTGAAGAGTGACTACTTGTGAACCGGTTGAACCAATCGTCAAGTTGGAAGTGATAGCAGCACTTGTGGTCGTAGTCGTACCCTGAAGAGTAGCGAGCTGCGCCATAAGTGCATTGATCTGAGCCTGAAGTTCGGCGATAGTCACAGCGCCAGCAGTGGAGCCGAGAGCAAGTGTCATGCCGATAGTGAGGCCAGCGATCTTTGCAATTCTAGATTTAATCATTTTTAATTTTATTTCTTGTAATTGCGTGAATGCTTCCCAATAATTTCTAATTTTTGTTTGGGTCACACCACGTGTACTAATATTGCCAACAACGGAATAAGCCTTTGCTGGCAAGCCCTCATATTATATGGGAGATACCAAATAAAAGCTAAAATCGCTGTGGATAACCTTAATATAATACATTATGGCTATTTAAGCAAGGCTGTATCTACTCCACCTTTTCTCTCCAGACTTCTTAAGAACCCCGTCCTTTACCATAGAGAGTAATTCTCTCTGGATAGTTTTCTCGCTATAACCACTTATAAGAGGGGAAATGTCCTTTATCATTACCTCCTTCTTACGACGGATAATAGATAGGATAGTTTCCTGTCGACCATTTTTCTTTACTGAAACAGATTTGTCCTTTATAAGCTCTTTGGGGTAATGGTGTGGAGTAGATGGCGGAGGTAGTGCTATATCTAAAGATTTTTTCTCGCTATTTTCTAATCTTAATAGTTCGCTAATGAGAATTTCATGGTTCATATCAGACATTAAACCGGCATTTTTTGCTATGGAAAAAAGAGATGCTGTCTCTTTAAAAATTCCGGATTTATCCTTTAAGTCATAAGAGACAAGATTGGTAACTAAAACACGAAGTTTCCATTTTAATGGCTCCTTGTCATCAAAAAAACTTGTTACAAAGTAGATTGCTACACTAATTCTTTCGACCATTTTTAAATTTTCTGTCCTTAACATAAATTTTGCTTGTCCTTTTATATGTCCTTTATGGAAAGTTTCGTCCATTATGGGTCTAAGGGACAAATTTTGCAACCCCGTAAAATTCGCTTCGCTTATCACGGGGTAAACCATGGATGTGTTATTATTTATTCAATTATTATGACGAGAAGTAGGAAGAACTCTGAAGACAAGCCGGAGGGGAAATACTGGTCTCCATTGAGATTTATCTCACCTGGCACCATGAGTGGCATTTTGAGTATATTTTCTATAGTGGTAGCCATATTTCTCCTCATGGGAGCCTTTGAGTTTGGTGGGCAGGCTGGCAAATTTGTTTACAATAACCTCTCGTATCTCTTCGGTATGGGCTATTACATTTTGCCAATCGTGGCCATATTGCTCGCCATCTCTCTCGTTAAGGAAGATGGTAGGGATCTCTCCAAGCCAAACCTTATCGGTTCATTAATCCTTTTCCTCTCTTCTTTGGGATTGGTTAACCTTATCTTTGTCAAAGGAGGAGTAGTGGGGGAATTCTTATCCACACCCATGGTTTCCTTATTCGACGTCTATTTGAGTGGCGTCCTCTTGGTGGCACTTGCCATAGTCTCTCTCCTCATCATATTTAATGCCTCCATAAAGTTCGAGTTGATATCAAAACTTATCCAGGCAGTATTTAAGAAAAAAGAAAATTTGCCGGACGGCGAACTGGCACCTCTCGAAACTGCTGCCATCGACAAGGCAGTGGAAGAGCAAAATCGTGATTTAGGATTTAAGATTAGTGGTTCAGGAATAAAACCAAAAATAGAATTCAAAAAAGATGAAGGCGAAGGGTTTATGCCGATAATTACCAGGAGGAGTGGCAAGGTCTGGGTACCGCCACCCATATCTCTTCTTGAGGGAGATCGTGGTAAACCTGGAGTCGGAGATATCAAGGCCAATGCGAACCTCATCAAGAGGACACTATTAAACTTCGGTATCGTGGTTGAAATGGATGAGATATCTATCGGCCCGTCTGTTACTAGATATGCCTTAAAACCAGCGGAGGGAGTGAAGCTTTCAAAAATTTTAGGTTTGCAGAATAATCTCGAATTGGCACTAGCCGCACATCCCGTACGCATTGAGGCGCCAATACCGGGAAAATCTCTTGTCGGCATAGAGGTGCCTAATACTCTCAAATCTACTATCGGCCTCGGTTCTCTGGTATCCGACGAAGAATATACTAGAAGTAGCCTGCCGCTCTTTGTCTCTTTGGGCAGAGACATTGCCGGCCGCTCCAACTTCGCCAACTTAGCCAGAATGCCGCACATACTCATAGCGGGCGCAACGGGCAGCGGGAAGACGTGTGCCAAAGATACTTATGTTTTCAGCGAAAATGGAATGCTTACGTTTGATGAACTGTGTCCTCTCCCATTAAATTCAGAGGTTAACTATGCTCTTCGCGTGGCAACAAGGGACGGAGTAGAAACAACGAGCAAGAATTACAACAACGGCATGTGTGATTTCTTCAAAATCACAACTAATGAAGGATTGTCTATAGAAGTGACCGATGAACACCCATTGTGGGTTATAGAAGACGGCTCAATGCGATGGAAAAACGGTGGAAGTATTGAAATTGGAGATTATGTAGCAATTTCTCGTGGATCAAAGCTCTTTGGCGAACTAGAAAAAATCGATTTTATGCCATCGCCGAATAAGACAAACAAAGCCAGAGAAATAAAAACGCCGACAACTATGACGGAAGAACTTGGACTTTTTATGGGCATGCTCACAGCCGATGGAGGGCTAACTATCAATCATAGAGTGGTGTATACACAAATGGAGGGAGAGGTTCTTGATATCTATATAAGACTACTCAAAGATCTCTTCGGCATTACCGCGCCAATTATCGCGAAATCCGGACAAAGCAACAAAGCGAAAGATGTCATCGTTAATAGCAAGCATTTGAAAGAGTTCCTCGCGCATCTAGGCTTAACATCTGCCAGAGCACAAGAAAAAGAGATACCGAGATCAATCCGGCAATCCAGACCAGAAGTTATTAGGGCTTTTATTCAGGGTCTAATAAAAAATGATGGCCATATTTCTCGACTGAAAGGACTGGAAATAACATTAGCAAATAAAAAACTCTTACAGCAATTACAGATTTCGCTCCTCAATTTTGGCATTGTGAGCAGCATACACCGCAAGAAAGTAAAATTTTATGAAGAGAATAGTTATTGGCGGCTTACCGTTTACGGAGGTGAATTTGTTACTTACGCGAAAGAAATCGGCTTTTTAACAACCGACGAGGGGAACAGAGCAAAACAAGTACTGGCACTCCATCGAAACGCGAACAAAAATATTATTCCGACTCTATCACCGATTCTAAAGAAACTTTCTCTAATGTACCGCGAAATGTTCGCACGATTGACCAATAAAGGATGGCTTTATCAGCAAAACTCCCTTGTTCCTAAATACTCCTTCAATAGTTTGAGAAGTTATGCTAGCGGTGATCGAAATCCTTCTTACGATGCATTAGAAAAAATTCTCGACTTTTATAAACCATTATCGGACTCGGCCCCATATAAGGAAGTCTCGAAGATACAAGATAATACTTTTTACTGGGCTAGAGTGGCAACAATAGAAAAAACCTTTGGAGAAGGATACGACTTTGAGGTGCCTGGGTCTCACTCATTTGTCGGCAATGGTTTCGTAAATCATAACAGCGTCACAATTCACGCCATCGTGACATCCCTTTTGTTCAGAAATCCTCCAGAGAATCTTAAATTTATTATGATAGACCCAAAGCGCGTCGAGCTCACTATGTATAACGGCATCCCGCATCTTTTGACACCCGTTGTCACCGAGCCGAAGAAAGCGATCCTTGCACTCAAATGGGCGGCCAAAGAAATGGAGCGTCGTTATACAATTCTTGAAGCATCTAGCAGCCGTGATATTAATTCTTATCACGAAGGTACTTCCAAAGAAGCGGAGGTAATGCCATTTATAGTGATAATCATAGACGAGCTCGCCGACCTAATGCAGATTTACCCGCGAGAGCTCGAAGCAGCGGTAGTGAGACTGGCGCAGATGAGCCGCGCCGTCGGCATACATCTAATACTTTCCACCCAGAGACCGAGCGTAAATATCATTACCGGCCTTATCAAGGCCAACATTCCAGCACGCATCGCTCTCCAAGTATCGTCGCAAATCGACTCGCGTACCATATTGGATACAGCCGGCGCCGAGAAGCTCCTCGGCGCCGGCGACATGCTCTTCCTCTCTGGAGAGATGTCGAAACCAAAACGTATTCAATCCGCCTACATTTCCGAGAAAGAAGTAAAAGCGGTGGTCAAATATCTTCGCGATACATACGCCGACGAACTCCAAGACGAAATTAATTTCTCTACAGAGAATACTTCCAATTCTATTTTCTCTTCCTCTGTAGATGAAGATTCTTTTGATGGCAATGATGACGAGATGTACGAAGAAGCGCGAGCTACTGTTGTGGGAGCCGGTAGGGCTTCGACTTCATTCCTCCAGAGAAAACTGCGCATCGGCTACGCCAGGGCCGCCAGACTCATGGACATGCTCGAGGAACGAGGCGTTATCGGTCCCGGTTCTGGCGCGAAACCTCGGGAAGTTATAGGGGCAACACAATCCACAGTAGGTGACGAATCAATAGATGCTAATATGGAGGAGAATACAACATGAGACGCACGATATTAATTGTCTTATTTTCGATACTTGTAATCTATTCTATTTATCAAGGGCGATTTCTCATTTTGGGACCGCAGATCTGGGTAGACAATATTAAAGACGGCGAGACAGTGGCAGAGCCAGTCATCACGGTAGCAGGCCGGGCCAAGAACGTGGCTTGGATAAGCCTCAATGACCGGCAGATATTTACAGACGAAGAAGGTTATTGGAGCGAGAAACTAGTGGTATCCGAAGGTGTGAGTTTCATCAGTATCAAAGCCCGCGATCGCTTCGGCCACGAAGTTAATAAAAATTTGCAGATAGTCTTAAATTAATACATGCCCAAAACAAAAATTGCCGAGGGGAAAAATATTGACTCAACGCTCGACAGCATTAGGACAAAATTCGGCGAAGATTCGATAATGAAGCTTGGCGATAAGCCAAGAGTTGGTGTAGATGCAATTTCCACTGGCTCTATCGGCCTTGATGCGGCGCTTGGTGTCGGCGGACTTCCTCGTGGCAGGATAATAGAGATATTCGGCCCGGAATCTTCCGGCAAAACTACCCTATCGCTCCACTGTATAGCCGAAGCGCAGAAAACCGGCGGCATATGCGCTTTCATCGACGCCGAACATGCCATGGACCCAGAGTATGCTAAGCGCTTGGGAGTAAAAATTGACGAACTCTTAATATCACAACCAGACACCGGCGAACAAGCTCTTGAAATCGTCGATTCATTAGTGCGATCGGGAAAAATTGACGTCATCGTTATAGATTCGGTTGCCGCGCTAACCCCCAAAGACGAGATTGAAGGCGATATGGGAGCTTATCATGTCGGCAAACAAGCACGCTTGATGTCGCAAGCTCTCCGTAAACTGACCGCTATCGTCGCGAAGTCGAAAACTATTGTCATTTTCATAAACCAGATACGCATGCAGATAGGTGTGATGTTCGGCAATCCCGAAACTACTACGGGAGGCAAGGCATTGAAATTTTATACTAGCGTGCGACTCGACATTCGCCGTATTGCCCAAATCAAAAAAGGAGAAGAGGTGATGGGTGGAAGGACAAGAGTGAAGGTGGTTAAAAACAAAGTGGCTGCACCATTCAGGCAAACAGAATTCGACCTCATGTATAACGAAGGCATTTCCCGCGAAGGCGAACTCATTGCTCTTGGTGAGAAATTTTCCATCATTAAAAAGTCTGGCAACTCATATGAATACAATGATACAAAACTTGGCCGCGGTTACGACTCTACCCGCCAATTTCTAAGAGAAGACAAAAAAATCTCCGGGGAAATTCTCAAAGAGATTAAAAACAAACTCAAGGAAAATTAAATTACTTCTTGTAGTGATTATTGATTTGAAAAATTTCAGCCTGATTTTGCTTGGTAATAAAAAATAATGCACGATATTTTCTATCTAAACGAAAGGAATAAATTCCTCTCCAACGCGGTTCCAGTAGTTCGGTATTCAAAGAGGAGTGCTGAACATTCTTCTCAAAAAACTTTGCGGCTTTTTGCCATTTTTTTACCAAATCATGCTGAAAGAGATACTTTTGCAAGTCTGGCCGTAGTGGCTTAATTATCATTTACTGGAATAAGAAGACTTGCGCAAACCTTTCTCCAAATCAGATAGAAACTCTCTGGTGTAAAGGCCGGTGCGGCGAAAATCTTTAACAACATTTGTTATAGGATCTTTCACAGCCGTTTCGAAAAAACGGCCGGCCAGATTTTTATATGCTTCTGACTGCCTCTTCAATCGAACATATTCTTCCCTGGAAATCGTGATTTTACTCATATTGTTACTATAGCATTACAACGGTTGATTTTCCAATTCCCTTCAAATTTGAAAGCCACGTCGATCTCCTTTCTAATATAGATATATATCTAAACGGGGTATTTGTCAAGGCTGCGCCTCGCTTAAGGTTCACTCGAGCTCTGTGTAAGCAAGCTTCCACATTCTCTCGCTGCCTTAAGTCAAGTTGATTTTATGGCTTAAATAGGCTATATTTTATACTTCATGTTGGAATACAGTGAAGTTACGGTACATAAATATATAATCTACGAAGACAAGCCGTGGGAAGTGATTGGCTCGCATGTTTTTCGCAAACAACAGAGGAAACCTGTTAATGCTACAAAGTTAAGAAATCTCATTACAGGTCGCATTACCGAAGTATCTTTCCACGTCTCCGACAAAGTCGAGGAAGCCGATATAGATAAGAAGGAAATAAAATATTTATATAACAATCGCGGAGAGTGGTGGTTCTGCGAATCCAGTGATTCAAGCAAGCGCTTTACATTGCCTGAGGAGATGGTGGGTGATGCCGGAAAGTTTCTAAAACAAAATACAGTTCTTGATGCAATGCTCTTTAGTGAAAAGATTATTGGTCTCAAACTTCCTATCAAAGTAGAGTTAAGGGTTATAGAAGCCCACGATACTACCAAAGGTAATACAGCTCAAGGCGCAACCAAGGCAGTTAAACTTGAAACGGGGGTAGAAATCCAAGTACCAATGTTTATAAAAGAAGAAGATGTCATCCGGGTAAATACGGAAACCGGTCAGTATACTGACAGAGTTTAGATAAAAAGAAAACCAGTTTTATCGTACATCTCGGAGCGCGTCGGCGCGAGAGCTAGGAAGATTTTCAGTAGAAAATACTTCCGTGTACAGGAAAACTGATTTTCTTTTTATCTACTAACGTAAGGCAGGAGTCCTAAAAATCTTGCTCTCTTAATAGCCATAGCTACTTGGCGGCTGGTTTTAGACGGTAAACTTGAACGTTTGCGAGATTGAATACGAGCATGAGGAGTCAAGAACTTCGAAAGCGTCTCGACATCTTTGTAGTCTACATATTCAATCTTATTTTCTTTGAAAAAATTTTGTTTTCTCATATTAGAAAGGAATATCATCTACATTTACACTTTCTTCTGGATACTCGATTGTCTCAACAGATGGCGCGTCTTGTTCACTTGCAGGCTTGCCCGCCGTAGCTTTAGCGGAGGAGGGGGCTCCGCCACCATCTCGCCTAGGACCGAACTGGATTCTCTCGGCGATTATCTCGGTGCGATAATTTTTCTTACCATCTGCACCTTCCCAGTTTCTTGTCCGTATACGGCCTTCGACATAAATACCTGATCCCTTTTTCATATACTGATTGACAGTCTCGGCAGTGCGTCCAAAAGCAACCACATTATGATATTCCACATCTTCTTGTTGTTGCCCGCTTTTATCTTTCCAGGTACGGTTGGTGGCTACTGAGAAATTTACTACCACTATCCCATTTGGCAAAGACTTGAGTTCGGGATCACGGGTCAGATTACCATATATAGTCGCTTTATTTATATACATGTCTTTATTCTACTACAACCTCTGTCACCACGCCGGAGTCATCGACGGAGGCGGGTTCTTTCTCTTTCTCCTCCTTGGCTCTAATAAGAGCTTTGGCTTTGGCGAAAGTAAATTCAGTTTTTCTAGGCGCTTTAACGATAAGAAATCTCAATACTTCCGAGATCTTTTTCATAGCGGCTTCGACATCGGCAATTTTTGCCGGCTCTATTTCAAATTTAATCCATCCGATATAGGCATCGTTAACTACATACTTACTTGCTCCAACAGTCTTCGACATCTGGTAAGAGAGTGGGTGCTTAAACGGAGTTTCGGAGTCGAAATCTTTGCCTTCGACCTTGGAGATCGCTTCTTTGATCTTGTCTGCTACAGACGAAAGTGCGTCTTCTGCGACGCTTGGGAGTATTAGATAACAAAGCTCGTAAACTTGCATATTAGCTCTGATAACATCAGAGCTAATACCCTATCATAGAAAGCGCATTCCTGACAAGAGAAGTTCGGACCAATTCGAAGTCCTCTCCCCTGATCTCGGCAATGCGCTTGACCACCTCACTTACATACGCTGGCTCATTCCTCTTACCCCGATACGGCACGGGGGCCACATATGGCGCATCTGTCTCAGAAAGAATTTTATCAAGCGGTGCGTTTCTGATCACCTCATCATAATCATGGGTAAAAGTGATTACTCCCGTAAAAGAGAGCGAGAAACCGAGCTCCAGAAATTTTTGTGCAATTTCCCACGAACCAGCAAAGAAATGTATATTACCTCGAAGCCCTTTAAATTCTCGGAGGGTTTCGAGTAATTCTTCATATGCATTCCTGGCATGGATCATGAGAGGCTTATTGTGTTTGACAGCAAATTCGATCTGGTCGACAAATAATTTCTTCTGCCTTTCGTAATCCTCTTCTTTTTTGGCGTGATAAAAATCAAATCCGCATTCCCCTATCGAAACAACTTTTGGATGTTTTACTAAACTTGCAAACTTTTCAACTTCAAAACTTTCTAACCTATCCGTTGGATGTATGCCGATAGACGCGTAAATTTCTTCGTGTTTTTCCGCGAGCTCGACCGCCTTTTGCGAAGATTCTAGATCTGTGCCTATAACTATCGTGTGCGTATCAGACTCCTTGAGACGCTTAATCACCTCTTCCCTATCTGCATCATATTGGCAAGCTTCCAAATGCGAATGAACGTCAAAATATTTAGGCATCAGTCTTTTCGAGGAAACAGTGGTCGAGAGAGCTTGTTATCTCCAATAGCCTTAAGAATTTTCTCTGAAGTCTCTGGCATAAATGGTGAAAGGGAATACGCAATGTGAGCAAGCTTATTAACCAGATTTCCAATGACTAATTTGTCTTTCGTCTCCCATGGTTTCGCCACTTGTATTTCCACATCCAAATTTCCTATTTCTGACCAGATATGGTTCATTGCTTTCTGAATTTCAAAATTATCCAGCGCTGTTTTAAGCTCCTCATGTATGTCAAGGGCGCCCCTTGACACCGGGCTGTCTAGGTAAGTCTCGGCCAATTTCATAATGCGCGAGACCAAGTTACCCAAACCATTTGCCAAAGCGCCATTATAAGAATCTTTCATCCTCTCCCAGCTGAAATCGGAGTCCTCAAATGTAGAAAGTTCTCGGCAGACAAAATATCGCAGTGCTTCCATACCGTACTTTTCAACCACTTCATTGGGGCTAATGACGTTTCCGAGAGATTTAGACATCTTCTGCCCACCTGAATTAATGAATCCATTGATAATTATCTTATGAGAATTAGGAAGCCCGGCAGACATAAGCATAGCTTGCCACATAGCTGACTGTTGGCGAAGATTATCTTTGCCGGCATATTGTACGGGCGTTCCATTTATCCAGAATTTCTCAAAATTTCGAGCTTCCGGCCAGTCCAAAGTGGAGATATAGCTTACAAGAGCATCAAACCATACAAACATGACGTGCTCGTCGTCTCCCGGCACCGGCACTCCCCAGGGCATTTTAAACTTAAGCCGCGAGACGGAAAAATCTTCCAGCCCTCTCTCTACAAAAGATTTGATTTCATTAAACCTAAAATATGGGATAACGAAATCCGGCTGTCTATTATATAGATCAAGAAGTGGCTTTTGATATTTCGAAAACCTGAAAAAGTAATTTTCTTCTTCTCTCAACTCCAGTTCCAAATGCGGATGAATAATGCACTTGCCGTTCTCTAATTCCGAATCTGTTTTCTCAAGCTCACAGCCGACGCAATATTTTATCTTGTAGAGCTTTTTATAAATGTCCCCCGCCGCATCACAGCGCTTCCAGAAATCTTCGGCCGCTCTGACATGCTTCTCATCAGTGGTGCGGATGAAGTGTATATCGGAGCTTACACCGCATAGCGGAATGAGTTCCCTGAATTTTTCTGCGTATTCATCGACGTATTTCTGTACATCCTTCCGAGCTTCACGAGCCTTCTCGTAAATTTTCTGCCCATGTTCATCAGTACCTGTGTTAAAGAAAACCTCGTGAGTCCACGACTTTGCTCGAGCGATAACGTCAGCACGAATCAGCTCCATAGCAAAACCAATATGTGGCTCCGCATTCACATAAGGCAGAGTGGTAGTTATGTAAAATGATTTCATTTCGACAAATGAGCAATCTTGCGCTCTTCGAATTCAGTGAAAATCTCTATCATGACTGCTGCTACTGGTACAGCGATTACTACACCCAAGAATCCCGCTAACTGCCAGCCAGTAACCACAGAAAGTATCGAGACCATCGGCGGCACCCCCACCACTTTCTTATGGACTATAGGATATATAATATTGCTTTCGATCTGTTGAACCACCAGATAGACAGCGGCTACGATAAGGGTCATACTCGGACCGCCAGCGACAAATGCGATGAAAAGGGCCGGGATCGAAGCAATAATCGGACCAAAAATCGGGATGAGGTCAAACACACCAACCATCACCGCGAGAAGTAGTGCGTGCGGCATGCCGACTATAAGAAGCCCGATATAGGCAAGTATCATCACGCCAAAAGATGCTATGAGTTGCCCCTGCATCCATCGACCAATCTTGGCTTGAGAGCGGCGCCACATATTAATGACATACTGCTCGTGCTTCAGAGGAGTGATTATTTTCAAGAATTTAGAGATACCATCCTCTTGTACCGCCAAATAAAATGAGAGTACCAATATAAGAACAAAATTAGAAACCCCACCGAAAATCGATGAAAGACTCGAGAAAACTCCTTGCGAAAGGAAGTTAGAAAATTCATTTAGATAAGCACTAATTTCTTTCACCAATAATGGGGTGTCGATGCCGCCAAAAATATGTTGTGTCTTAAACATGTCAGACAATAATCCGCCGGAAGCGACGGAGTTGGAATATATAGTCAGAGTCTTGATAAAGTTAGAAAGATCCCCCACCAGTGGCAATAAAAGGAAGTAGAAAAGTCCTAGAACGATAAGGAGTGAGCCGAGATAGACGAGCATAACGACTGGTAAGCGCGGCATACCCTGGCGCCTGGCTAAGCCAGTGACTGGCTCGATAGCGGAAGCGATGATGATCGCAGCAATGACGACGAGTATTAGATCGCTCACTAGATAAAGCGCGTAAAATACTCCTATGACAATGCCGAGTCTTACCCAACTACCGGCAGTTATAGAAATTTTCCTGATATCGTCCATTATATTAAATTAAGATTGCTTTAATGATAGCACTTTCTTTAGGCCATTTACGTTGGAGATATTGCCGACAATAGCAAGATTGAGATTGTCGTTCTTGAAAATTTCTCTCGCCACGCGCCTTATATCTTCAGCAGTCACTTGCCTCGCTTCTTTTTCTAATTCGATAGGAGTCTTGAGTTCTTTGGCAGTTATCACCTCGTCGGCATAAAACTCGGCCATGGAGTCACTCGTTTCCAAGTGCATATACATTTGGCCGATAAAATGTTCTTTGGCTTTATTTAATTCTTCTTCCGGCACAAGACTATCACGAAGTTTCTCGCACTCCTCAAGAAGAGCTTTGACTACTTCTTCGGCTCGTTTGGCCTCGATGCCCGTAGAAATAGAGAAAGTGCCGTGATCTGTGTATTCCTCGATACCAGAGCGCACGTAATAGCATGCACCCATCTCTTCGCGCATCTTCTGGAAAAGCCGCGATGACATCCCTTCTCCCAAAACGCTTGAGAGCATGTGTAATGCCGGAGCTCTTTTATCACCGGCATGAAAGGCTCTGAAAGCGATGACCATGTGGGTCTGGTCCGTTTTCTTCTTATAGATTCTCATGCCGGGAGCGACCTGTTTTTCTTTGACAGGAAGCTTGCCAATTTTCTTTCCAGTTGGAATATTTTTGAAATGCTTTTTTATTTCTTGTAGAGCTTTTTTCTCATTCACATCTCCAGCAACGATGACTATGGTTTTAGGAGCTATATAATGTGCCGTGCGGTAATTGATAAAAGCTTCGCGAGACAACTTTTTTATATTTTCGGGCTCACCCGCTACCGGCCTACCTGCCGGAGTGTCACCGTAGAGCAGTGTTCCTAGTTCTTGCCAGACTTTGCTCTGCGGCCTATCTTCATACATGCTAATTTCCTGTAAAATTACTCCCCTTTCTTTCTCCAAGTCCGGCGCCGGCAGAGTGGGGTTGAGGTAAATGTCGGAGACAACTTCGAGAATTTTGCCGAAATGTTTCTTCTCCGCCTTGGCCCAATAACCTGTCATTTCGTGAGAAGTGAAGGCGTTGTTCTCGGCACCTAGACTGTCGAGTTCCATAGAAATCTCTCTTGAAGTATGGCGATTGGTAGTACCCTTGAAGCACATATGCTCTAGGAAGTGTGACAGGCCATTTTCTTCCTTCGACTCGTAGTTCGAGCCAGTCTCGACGAGGACCATCACCGTTACCGAAGGATTGCCTTTGGCCGGCACAGTGATCACTCTTAATCCGTTAGGAAGCGTGGTTTTCTTAAAATTCATAGATAGATGTATAGACTATCTTATAGACAAACTTCTTTCAAGAATTGGTTTTGTAAGAGCATGCCGACCACACACGTTATATATGTTGACAATGTGAGTACATTGTATACAATGAAACATATGGATACAAAAGTAAATTTCAGGACAAATAAAAAGACTTTAGCGCGTGCAGATAAGATCTTCCGACGTATGGGCATGGATCGCTCTACCGCTCTTAATATCTTCTTAATGGAGGTGGTTAGAGTCAATGGCTTCCCTTTCAAATTAACCGCTAAAGAGTACAGGGACTCTTCTAAATAGGAGGAGTAATCTTTATAATCTCCCCTCTCCTTACGCCTAGGAGAGGGTTGGGTGAGGTGGATTTAAGATTTTAATTTCGCAATCAACTCCCCGATTTTAACTCTTTCTTGTTCTCCAGTATCGCGATCCCGCACTGTCACCGTGTCATCTTCCAAAGTATCGAAATCGATAGTGATACAGTGCGGAGTCCCGATCTCATCTTGCCTTCTGTATCGCTTGCCGATATTGCCATTGTCGTCGAATTCAATATTTGGTCCGCCAACTGGCGGATTCTTCTTCAGCATTGCATAAACTTCGCGAGCTTTGTTTACTAACTCCGGTTTATTTTTCAGAAGCGGGAATACTGCCGCGCGAACTGGCACAATATTTTTTGGAAGCTTAAGATAGGTTCTCGGCTCGCCTCCCAATTCATCTTCGGTATAAGCGCTGCAAAGTACCGCCAAGAAACTTCTATCAACCCCAAACGAAGGTTCGATCACGTGCGGCACCATACGCTCACCGCTCTCTTCATCTAAATAATCTAGCTTATGATTCTTAAGATCGAAGTCGGTTCGATAAGCTAGACCGCAAACCTCCCCCCTGTTGCCAAACGGGTAATCAAATAAGAAATCGATGGTGCGTTTAGAGTAATGTGCTCGATCTTCTGGAGAGAGTTCTTCTTCTTTAACTTCTTTAATTCCAACTTCTGCCAAGAATTTAAGCATTGATCCTCGCCACATTTCAAAATATTTTTCCCAATCTTTTTCTCTCACGAAATATTCAACTTCCATCTGTTCAAATTCGCGCGAACGAAAAATAAAATCCCGAGGCGAGATCTCGTTTCTGAAAGCCTTGCCGATTTGCGCTACACCAAAAGGAAGTTTGGGATGGTGAGTGTCAACCACGTTTTTAAAATCGGTAAAAATACCTTGGGCAGTCTCTGCCCGAAGATGGGAAGTTGTGGTTTCCTCCCCTGTACCGATCTGGATTTTGAATATCTCATTTCCAAAATTGGAAATGTGGCCAGAAGATTCTAGGACCATTGGAGAACTCACGATGGAAGTATCGGTAAGAAACATATCTTCTCGGTCAAAGACGAACCTTTGTTTCCACAGGTTTTTGATATTCTCTTTAAGAATAGAGCCGTAATGCCCGTAATTCCAAAAACCTGAAAACCCCCCGTAAATTTCCGAGTTCGGATATACAAACCCTCTTCGTTTGCAAAGTGATATTATCTTTTCCATCATTTAACCACTATATCATCTCCCTGTATAAATGATGGGTCTGACGTAAGTCTGGTGGAGAGAGGGGGGTTGGTCGCCCTTACCTCTAATCCAGTCTCTGTATCCTGCCCTATAAAGGTGATGCCGGAAACCAAAACTGGAACGGTGCCGATCTGTGAAGTCGATGGAGTGAGACCGATCTGAAACGCCACTTCCCTCCCGGTGGAAGAGAATCCAGAACCGGAAGAAAGCGTGCCAAGATCCCAAGTGACTGTGTTTGATACTGCATTGTAGGATATGTCTTCGCTTGCTGCGCTTGCTGCGCCAATCCATTTGACGCCGGGACCAAGGCGCGCCGTCACGTTGGCTTGCACAATATCACCCTGTGTATTGCCAACACTTAAAATGACCGTGCAAGTGGTTTCTGTTTCTACCTTTGGTGGCATGGGTCCGCGATTAGTAAATGGACCAATAGAACGAAGTACCTTGGAAGCGAGATTTATTTGCGAAGCAATTTTGACTGTGCGCGATTCAGAAACCGAGATTTGATTTGAGGAACCTACCGGCGTACCACTTAAAGTAAAGTTGAGAGAAATGTCAGAATTGGAGCTAGTCAAAACTTCCTTGGGCAAGGAGCTGAAATTGAAATTAATTTGACTCGCGTCTCCAGGAGCAAGTTCTTGGACACCTAGAGAGTTGGTAAGTTGCCAGACAATTTTTGAATTAAGAGAGTCATAAAAACCGCCGTTAAATGCAGTGATGGTTGATTTGTCGAGAGCGGCTCCGGATAGACGAACTTCCAAACGTGGATTTAAAAGTTTATCCGGTAAATTGTTTTGGAATCTTATGGAGGTAGAGATGGAGCGAGCCGCTGGCGCGACGTAGCTTGAAACATCTTCGCCATTAAACGAGATATTGAGACCGATAGCGGGCCTACTGATAGCGACAGTATTAAGTATAGAAGCAAGTGCGATCTTTAAATTGCGGCTGGCCCCGCCACCAGATACTCCGACATAAAAACGGAAGGTTCTTTCCTCCTCATTTTGCCCAGAGAGTCTTCCACGGATCTTGACCGTCTTTTTATCCCCAGGCGATAGATCCCCAAGCATCCAGATATTATTGTCCAAGATCGCGGCAGGTTGTGACAACGAGACAGCATATCCATACGGGTATTCAGCTTTCAATACCACGTCTCGCAAAATATCTGGCGAGTTGAGCACGACCGATACCTCTGTCTCAAACTCTTCTCCAGATGTTACAAACTCTGGACTTTCGGCAGAGACCGTTACCGGCGCGTTGCCGATGACGACTTCGAATAATTTATCTTTATAAAATGTGGCATTAGAGCCTTTGACTCTATATTCGACCGAAAATTTAAATTCTTTCGTCTCGCCGATAGAGCCGAGAAGTACCGCGCGCACATTGCGACTAGCTTCCGCACCGGCGTTGATCGCTCCAAGCTCTTCTTTGGAAAATGTCAGCGCTTCAGCGGTGTTCGATGGATTACGCGAACCAGGCGGATACTGAATAGATAGGTTGGCAAGTTCGAGGTCAGCATTGTTTTTATTGGCGATATTTATACCAAGCTCCAGCACTTCCCCGGCCGATACTATCGACGGGCCAAGCACTGCAACTTCGACATTTTTCGAAGAGATAAAGTTTGCGCCTCCGAGGAATACGAAACCAGCCACGATGATAGTGGCGATGAAAAAGAGAACGGCAAATACAAAAACTTTTTTCATGAAAGCATTGGTTTGCGGGACTTCGCGCTCGCCTTTTAATACCTCGTCGAGCGCCGGGCTCTGCCATGTCTCTCGGACATTAGACGTATCAAACTCCCCGCCCGTACGACCGTCCGGTCGGGCGGGTTTCACCTGATGCCGCTCATCTTTGACTTCTTCGTATCGCGTCCGCGAGTAAAGCGTCTCATTCAATTTCTCAATCTCGCTTTTCCCCTCTTCGTTATTCATTATTTATAATTATAACCCAATTATTTTTTATAAATATCGTAGTCGCCAACTTGGAGCAAAGCCACTGTTTTATTATGTTTATCTAAATATTTAAAAATTATTCTGTATCTATAATTTATATAAAAAGCGAGCTTCCCCGCATATCTTCCATGGAGCTTATGTACCCTTAACTGCCTATGGTTAATTTTATTTCGGAATAATGCAATGGCTTGCTTTGCCTCTTCTTGTAAGTCGAGGGTAAGTTTATGGTAAAGTCTGATAAACTCGGCCGTATAGCCAACTTCTATTTCTATCATCTAACTTTCTTAGCCAACCTATCAAGATCGCCAAAGTAGATTCTGCCTTCTTCTGCATCAGCCTCTGCGCGCCGCAAGGATTCCAGCCAATCTTCTTCTAGGAATTTATCGAGTGCCTGGCGTATAGCATGCGCTTTAGTAGCGGACAAGCCGCTTTCTACTCGCCTTTTGATAAGGCGCTCATGCTCTCTAGTGATAGGCACCGATACAGTTATCTTAGTCATGGTATTTTATATGAAATTATCATATTTTATATGACGTTATAATATACTAACTATTACCATAATACAACTGCCTAATTTTCCTTTCTATATTATGGCCCCTACAATGCTTCAATATACCCAAGTAAGATTGTAGGGATTGAAAAGAAGAGGACTTGGAAACTTTCCTTAAAATTCTTTGTTTAGTTCTCGTACGAAGAATTTTGTAGTGAGGAAACATATTGTAGCCTAGAAAATCAATGCCCTGATTCCATTTTCTGATAATAATTTTATCTGCATGCATAGCTAGCTTCAGTTTGGCATCCAAGAATTCTGCCAAGATGGGTATAAGGCGATTCAGATAATCTTTATCAGACGATAAGATAACAAAATCATCCGCGTATCTGATGTAGTATTTGATACAAAATTTTCTTTTCACAAACTGGTCGAGTTCATTTAAGTAAATATTAGAAAATAGCTGGCTTGTCAGATTACCAATGGGAATACCCTTTCCGGCACACGTCTCGAAACTATCGATAATTTCTCTCAATAGTCCAATAGTTTTAGGACCAAGCTTTTTTGAAAGTATTTCCAAAAGAATCTTATGATCAACAGAGTCGAAGAATTTGCGTATATCGCATTTAAGCGTCCAGACAGTCTTGGTGTTGTTTCGCGAAAGCTTCCATGCAAATTTTTGGAAACGATTATGTGCTTTGTGTATGCCCTTATCTTTCCTGGATGAAAAGGAGTCGTAAATAAATCCTCGATCAAAGACCGGTTCAAGGATTCTAAAAATGGCATGATGGAGAAGCCTATCGCGAGCTCGCGCCTTGTGTACATCGCGGCGCTTTGGGTCACAAATTACAAAATGTGTATAGCCCTTATGCCTGTATGTAAGACTTTTAAGTTCTTTGTGTAGTAGAAAAATTTCTTCTTCAATATCCAGAGCAAATCTCGCTATATCTTGCTTTTTGAGCTTGCCTTTCTTAAACTCTCTCCATGCCGAAAATAAATTATCAAGCGAAATAATTTCTTCAAAAAATTCATGTCTATGAAAGCCCCCCCCCAGCGAGATTTTCGACAATTCTATCGTTCATAAGATATATGAAGTCTATCTTTTGCTTTATAATTCCATAAAATACTTTCCAAAGCGAGACCAATATACCCTGGGTATTCGTTTAGAAGCAATGGCACTAGAAATTCTTGAGCTCTCCCTGTTAGCCAAAACTAAAATCGGCACCTCAAGAATGCTTATCCTGAATAAAATAGATATCAAGCTTAAAATACTCCGGCTTTTTGTCCGAGTTTCTTATAACAATGAGATATTATCTCAATCCCGCTATATCTCCGCGGAAGAAAAGTTGCTTGAGATAGGCAGAATGCTCGGCGGCTGGATCAAAAAGTTAAACACAAAACCCGCCAATCAAGGTGAGTTTTCTTAAACACTTCGGGAGAAGCAGAAACCAAGGTTGTCGTTGGAGTTCCTCGGGTTGTCGTTGTTCACGTTCACGCCATTCTCGTCGAAGTTGCCGACATTGACGACGTTGCCGTTCGAGGACAGCTTCAAACATTACTCTTCACCGTCCATGCAACAGCACTTCGTTCCGACTTTGGCGGAAGGTCGTGCTTGTATAATATGCGCGCACTCCATAAATTAATTTACCTGCACTTAGTAGAGAGTAAGCAGTGTTTCTCTGTGTGGCGAATACGATCCGGTAGACCGCATTACTTTAACCGTTCTTGATTTTAACATACAAAAATGCGGAATGTTTTTTAGGCATTCCGCATCGCCTTTGCCTGTTCTCCTGGTCGGAGAACAGGCAACAGCATTCCAACTTTCACAGTACAAGCTCTCCACTGCGGGAGAAGCAGAAACCAAGGTAGCCGCGGGAGTCCCTCGGGTCGGCGTTGCTCACGTCCACGCCATCCTCGCCGAAGTAGCCGACATAGACGACGTAGCCGCGCGAGGACAGCTGATTCGTCCAGTTGTATCTACCCTGCAACAGACGTTCGCGGTTAGCTCGTTCATAGAGAGCGAGAGACCAGAGTGCTTCGGCCGGAGACTGACGAAAGAGTTGGTTAATTTTGAGGCTAACCGAGCGTTTCGCCGTCTCTTTCCAGTCTTTCGAAAGAAGCTTTTCGAGTTCTTCTTTCTGATCACAAAACTCTTTGATGGCTTCTGCCACTGCTTTCGGCATTTCCATCTCGGCGAAAACCGAACGAGTCAGATGATTAGAGAGTGCCTCGGTCTGTCCCAGGTAATTCTCGTTTAGAGAATCGGGAATCACCTCTCGACTAATGAGACGCCAACCGGGCCGCAACGGATCGTCCGTGTAGAACGGTTCGTTTTCGTACCAGCCGATGTCGTAGCAGAGCGGTTTGCCATCGCTCGTCTTGTTGCCAGTCAGCTCATGAATCTTCTTCATGGTAATGCCGGTCGACTGGAAGATGAGCATCTCGTCGCGCTTACGCGCGACCGCGAGTTCTTCTTCGGTGAACGGGATTGGCGGAATGTCTGTAACTGTGAGATCAAATGCTTTCTTGATCTCTTCAGCACCAAAGATATCCGTGCCGCGGGTGAAAAGTCGTCGAGCAAAATCAATGCTTGCGCCTTCAACTGTCGTCATCATTTTCTCCTAACTGGATGTTGAATTGTTGAGATCAGAGGGTAACAAATACTTACCCAGGCCTGATTTAATTATACTATCGACTAATATACTATGTCAAGTGACTTTGCTGGAGGCCGTCATTTATGGCTTGGATTAAGGCTTTTTTGCCGAGATTGAGGTCCTCTTCTTTCAGGTAGCCAAGATGGAATAAGATTCTCGAGACAAGAGTAATCTCATCTGACTCTAAATATTTTTCAATGGCATCAAATAGTTCTGGGTGAGAAACTTCCCCTTGTATCAACTTCTCTATGAGTGCAAGAGGTCTTACAACACTAGGGTGTGCAGGAATATTTCTAATGTATTCTGCCGAAGTGGCTCGCCAATGTTCTTTGCCACGCACAAGCGAAATGTATGAGAGCGAGAACGGTTCGATATGCCCACGCAATTTCGAAGTCCCCTTTCTTGTGCCAAGCGCCGTTGCCCGTACCAATCCAAAATCCCGCGTCAAAATATTGTAAATCCTATCTGCTTCCCTGACTGGTCGTTCGGAGAGCACTATCCCTTTAGTTGTGTAGATGTGATAGGACATTTGGATAATTTCTAATTATTCTAATTGCTCTAATTATTCTAAACAAGTCATAATCCCCAAACACTAACGGGAAATTATGGACTTGGTCGCAACCTCCAAAACATATCCATCTGGGTCTCTGAAATCTATCGTGTAAGAACTTCTGTTTTTGTAACTAGACTTCACTGGACCTCGAATAATATCGTGTTTATTCTTAGTCAAGAGTTTCCCCACATCATCAACTATCTTACGAGAATTAGCGGAGAAGCATATATGCCTGGGACCAATTGTTTTTTGAGCTTTTACATTATGCTCAATAAAATAAATTTTTGTTTGATTATTAATAAAAGCATTTCTTTCTGTCTGGTTCCAGCCAATAATATGAAAAAGTCTTTTATAAAATTTTGTTGAGCACTTCATATCAGAAACCCAGAATTCTATGTGTTTTATCATTGTTTTATTTTACTTTACTTTCTTATAAATAGCGTTGAAAATTAAATTAAGTTCTTTTGCTTCTGTCCATAGCATTCTGGTATTCTCTTTATTTTCTGGAACAGCAGTAGCACACATTCGTAGGAAGTGTTTGCACTCTCTTGATTCCTTCTTGCAAATACCGATCTTATGTTTAAAGTCTTTTGAACTTTCTGCATCATCTGCCTCGCAGTAATTTGCTCCAACACTCGTGCCACATTTCACCAATTGGTTAATTAAGGGCCTGGTAATTTCATTACGTGGCAAAGCATTACAAAACTTAATTATATCTTCACCAAACTTGGCTGTTCTTTCCTCCAAATCGTACTTTGTGCTTGTGGCTTGGAGCATTATTTAGGTTAATTAGGTAATTAGAATAATTAGATTAATTTACAATCCGCAGATTTGTCGCACGCTCGATTTCACTTTTATATTTAGTAAAAAACTCAATTTCATCAGAAGACACTTGATAATCGGCCTTGTTGTGCGGATTGAGTCCTTGCTCTTTTCTCCACTCTTGAACTGCACGAATCGCCTCACGTAACTTCCCTTCTTCAATAAGCTCTGGAGTTAATTTCGTATCTAGTTCTACACCATCAATATCTTTGTGTGTTATTTCTTTTACATTTACCTCGTCTTTAATAATGTTTAAATATTCTATTCCTAAATCTTGAATCTTAAATCTTAAATCACCGACGGGTTGTCTTACTTTTATATTCGCCTTCGCGCGAGCTTCTAGAGCGAGCGATACCAGCCGCCTGACTTCTGCCATATCTTCAAGAACTTTTGTGTTATTTTTGAAAACATCGAAAATACTTCTCTCAACCTCTGGCCAATCGCAGAGATGAACGCTTTCTGGCATATCGCTCGTGCGTAGTTTCTGATACAAATCCTCTGCAGCAAACGGAGCGAGTGGCGCCATCAATTTAGAAAGTTCGAGAAGGATAAAATACAAAGTTCTTTTAGCATCTTCGTCCCCTTCTTTGAGCCTCTCTCGAGAACGGCGCACATACCAAGTAGAAAGGTTGTCAATAAAGTCGCGCAGAGCTCGCACCGGTTCAAGCAATTTATAGCTATCGAGATTATTCGTCATATCTTGAGTAAGCTCATCCAGTCTATATAAGATCCAAACGTCTAAAACATTGGAAGATTTTTTATCTCTATCGCTCTCAAGACCTTTGTCTCTATACATCTCATAAAAGACATAGACATTATCTAATAGATTGAAGACTCGTTTCTGCAACTCATCCACTGTGCGTTCATCGAAGTTTTTTGATTCTCCAGGCTGGTTGACTGAGTACATCCACAGTCGAAGTACATCGACTCCGTATTTATCCATCATTTCCCATGGATTTACTACATTGCCTATAGATTTGGACATCTTTTTACCTTCTTTATCGAGGATGTGGCCTAGAGAGATTACGTTTTTGTACGCGTGGCCTTTTTGCATCAATATGCCTACGGCATGCAAGGTATAGAACCACCCACGCGTCTGATCTATCGCTTCGGAAATAAAATCAGCCGGATAAAGAATATTATTTGGGTCCTGGGCAAACGGCATAGCTCCGGAATCAAACCAGACATCCATCACTTCTTTCACTCTTCGATATTCCTCTCCATCTTTCTCCAAAATTATTTCATCTATATAAGGTCTATGCAGATCAAGTTCAAAGTCTTCGTTGTGCGGATACGGAGCAAAAGACATTTGCATAAATTCAGATGTCTTAAGCGGCACGACTTTCTTCGACCAATCGTCGTGAGAACAATTCGCTACTTGTGACAAACTCCAGATCGGAAACCCGTGCGAGATGAGAAGAATGTTTTTATTTGCATAACGTTTTTCAAGCTCGAATAGGCTCTCGCCCATGCGCCGACGGACTTCTTTGCCACCTTCTTCCGGCCCAATTTCATGTAATCGCTCATCAAATATCACTGCGCTGTCTGGAAGCTTTAACTCTTTTTGTACAATGCGCGCAGTCTCTTTAGTACGAAGAAATGGCGAGGAGACAACTAGGTCAATCTTTTGACTTCGGAGTTTCTCGGTAGCCAGTTTCGCCTCATCCTTGCCCTTTTCGGTCAGATGATTCTCCGGATCTCCCGTGAGATCGAGGATATTTTTCGCATTATTTAGAGCCTCTCCATGTCTCATGACAAAATACCTATTACCACTTTTCTTAACATGCTTTTTGAGAGTCTCGAGAGAATCCACGACAATCATTTTGGAATTATCTTCGTTCTGCCAGATAGGCAATGGTGTGCCCCAGTAACGCTCGCGCGAGATCGCCCAGTCTTTGACTTCGCGCAGCCATTCGCCGAAACGCCCTTCTTTGATATATTCTGGCTCCCAATTTATTTTTTCATTCTCTCTTACCAATTCGTCGCGCAGTTTCGACATCGTTATATACCAAGAATCGCGCGCATAGTAGATAAGCCTAGTCTTGCACCTCCAGCAGAAAGGATACGCGTGAGTGTAGGATTCTTTATCGAAAAGAAGATTTTGATTCTGCAAATCTTTCAGGATCTCTACTGCTGTAGATTCCTCTATTACTGATTTACCAGCAAGATTTCCTGTCTTCGGCTTAAATTTCCCCGATTCATCTACCAGATGATATTTAGGCAAGTCAACTTTTGATCCGAGTACAAAGTCATCTTGGCCGTACATAACCGCGGTGTGAACTACACCCGTGCCGTCTTCCGTTGTGACGAAATCTGCCGCATAAACTTTGTGAGAATTCTCGTTTCTGGGCGAGAATCCATAAAGCGGCTCATATTCCAGTCCAACCAAATCTTTTCCTAAAAATTCTTCGGGGTCTTGTCCAGGCCATTTATGCGCGCGTTCTTTTGCTACGATATAAAATTCATCATTCCATTTATATTTTACGTATTTAATATCTTTACCAACCGCTAATGCAGCATTGCCCGGAAGAGTCCAGGGAGTAGTTGTCCAGGCAACTAGATAGGTATTTTCTTGCCCAACAACTTTAAACTTCACATAAAGTGAAATGTCTTTTACATCCTGATAGCCTTGCGCTAGCTCATGAGACGAGAGCGCTGTGCCACAACGCGGGCACCACGGCAGAACTTTATAATCTTTGTATAGAAGTTTTCTCGCTTCAACATGAGTCAACACTCCCCAGAGCGCTTCGATGTATGAATTATGGTAAGTGACATAGGCATTATCTAGGTCAATCCAGTATCCAGTCCTGTCGGTAAATTGCCGCCATTCATCTACATATTTCCAAACACTTTTTTTGCATTCCTCATTAAACTTGGCTATGCCGTATTGCTCTATCTCTCTTTTGGATTTTAAACCAAGTTGTTTTTCAACCTCAAGTTCTACCGGCAGTCCGTGAGTATCCCAACCGCCTTTTCTCGGTACATGATAACCCTGCATCGTTTTATAGCGAAGAATAGCATCTTTAAATGACCTTGCTTCAATATGATGAATGCCTGGCCTGCCATTGGCTGTCGGAGGGCCTTCGTAGAAAATAAACTCTCCCCTCGACCTTCGACCAGTGGTCGAATTCTCCAGGCTTTTTTCAAAAATTTTATTCTCTTTCCAGAATTTAAGAATTTCCTCCTCTCTCTGTGCGCGTTCAGATTTATCCATAGCGAATCTTACGAATTTAATCGAATGATACGAATTTTAGCACACTTACTACATCCTCTCTGGTGCTGGTATACCTAGAATATTGAGGCCGTTTTTCATCACGTTTTTGAAAGACTCTACTATCGCGAGGCGATATGGAGATTCGGGAGAATCACCGATCACTTGCTCGTGCGCGTAGAAATTATTGAAGCTTGCTGCAAGCTCGGTCAGATACGTCGTTATATAGTTGGGTGCGTATTCTCGTCCTGCTCTCTCAACCATCTCTGGAAATCTGTACAAAAGCCTCTCCACCTCTCTTGCCTCGCCCATTTCCCCCTTTACGCTCCCATTTCCCCCTTTTTCGATTATCGAATTGGCGCGTGCGTGTGCGTATTGGAGATACACTCCCGAGTCTCCTTCGGTCGAAACCGATTTCTCAAGATTGAAAATGATGTCATTCCCTATCGCCTGTCGCAGGATCATGTATTTGATAGCGCCAATCGCCACTTGCTCATCCCCCTTCACCCTAGTTTTCACCTCCTCGATCAATTCTTCGGCAGGAATGATAGCTCCTGTGCGTGAAGACATCTTGCCTGTCGAGAAACGCAATATCCCATGAGATAAATGTTTTAATCTATCCTTGAGTTCAGGAAATACTTCTCCTATAGCAACTTCAACAACATCAAAGAATGCGTCTTGTTCGTTAGCCGTAATAGTAATCGATTGATCGAAAGGGAATTTCCCTTTTTTAATTTTTGCTAAACCCACCTCTTTTCCTTCATACGTTGGTAAACCATCTGAATTCAAGAAAACTCTTGTATGCAACCCAAATTTTTCTCCCTTGAATACGGTGGCTCCCTCACTTTCTTCAAATACTTTTCCAACATTGTCCAAAACAATTTGTTTTCCAATCTCCCCTGACTCGCTCTCAAAGAATCTAAAATCAAAATTACTGTCTAGCCTCTTATAAATTTCTTCAAATTTTTCTAGCGATTTTCTTCTACCCTCTTCATAACGCGCATTTATTTCTGGGTCTGATTTATTATATATTTTCCTGTTTATTTCCTGTATTTCTGCTTTAGCTTGTTCATCTTCTTCGAAAGCTTTGGCCCCAAGAGCATAATTATCCTTCCAGAGGGCTTTCGCCACATGCATTCCTACATCTCCATGGTAACTTGTGGTTTTTACCTCCGCACCGTTTGATTTGATAATTCTTGAGACTGCTTCACCTATGGTGTTATTCATCAAATGCCCAATGTGGAATTCTTTGAAGGGATTCGGCTGGGTATGCTCCACCATTACCTTAAAACCTTTTGTATGTTCGCTTTTACCGAAATCTTCTCCTTTCTCAATGATCTCTCCCAAACTTTTTCTGAAAAATTCTTTTGAAAGGTAAAAATTTATAAATCCTGGACCAGCAAGCTCTATTTTTTCTATCTCCTTTGGTTTATTTAATTCGATATATCGCACTAGTTCCTCTTTGTGCCCATATTTAATAGCCGCATTGGTCGAATAGTCCCCCATTTTGAGATCGGTCGGATGCTCTACGACAAACTCTCCATCGGCAACGCCGATAGATTCGAGAGCTTCTCTTACAACTTTTTCAATATCTTTAGCAATCACTTCCTCAATATTGTATCAATCTTTCGTGCAATAGCCTTCATATCCTTCTCTTTCTTGCCTAGAGTAGTTTCGGCCGCAGTACCCACACGGATGCCAGAAGGATCCACCGGACTTCTGGTCTCGCCGGGAATAGTATTTTTATTGACGATAATGCCCGCTTTCTCAAGCCTGTCACTTGCCTCCTTACCACCAATACCTTTACCTCCCATCCACGTATCTATAAGTATCAAGTGCGTATCAGTGCCACCAGAAACTATCCTCCAGCCAAGTTTAGCGAGCTCGTCCGCAAGAGCTTTAGCATTTTTGATAACTTGCCCAGCATACTTTTTGAAAGCCGGTGACATTGCTTCTTTTAGAGTCACTGTTACCGCTGCAATTTGATTGAGATGCGGACCGCCCTGTAGCCCTGGGAAAACTGCTTTATCAATTTTCTTATATAATTCTTTTTCATCTATGCGAGAGAAAATTAAAGCGCTTCTCGGACCTCGCAAAGTTTTGTGGGTGGTTGTGGTGACAATATCAGCATACTCAAATGGGGAAGGTAGCGCTTCTCCAGCCACAAGTCCTGCGGTATGAGACATATCCACCATCAAAATTGCACCACAGGCATCAGCAATTTCTCTAAACTTTTTGAAATCAATTTTTCTCGGGTAAGCGGTAAAGCCAGCAACGATAATACTGGGCTTTTCTTTTTCTGCCATTTTTTTGATCGCCCCATAATCAATCTGTTCTGTTTTTGGATCTACTCCATATTGAATTGCTTTCCAAAATTTACCTGTCGCAGAAACCTTGTGCCCGTGTGTTAAATGCCCACCATCTGTTAATGACATGCCCATAATAGTGCCCCCGAGCGGGACGACACCAAGATAGACAGCTAAATTTGCCGGCGAACCGGAAAGGGCCTGAACATTTACATGCCATTTTTTAGGAGAGAGTTTGAAAAGTTTAAGTGCCCGCGATTTGCAAAGATTTTCTATCTTGTCTGAAATCTCATTGCCTCCGTAATATCTTGCGCCAGCATATCCTTCTGCATATTTATTAGTAAGCTCCGAACCAAGAGCCTTAAGCACATCACCAGAAACATAATTTTCCGACGCGATCAGATTAATAACGCTCTTCTGTCGCTTCTTCTCTGCTTTTATTAATTTTTCAATCTCTTTGTCTTTCATTTTTTTTGAATGTGCCGAATCCGCCTGTTACTGATAGCTCTGCTTTGATCGGTGGATGCGGATCATAATTTAGTAAGGTTGCGTGTTCGGGCAGGAAATCGTCAATACCCTTCACCAACTTGCCTATCTTCACAGTAGGAAATGGGCGAGGCTTTCTTTTAAGCTGTTCCTTCGCCTGCTCTCGATGTTTCTCATATATATGCACATCGCCAAAAGAGTGTACAAATTCGCCTGGTTTATATCCGAGAACTTTGGCAAGGATGATTGTCAGAAGAGCATAGCTCGCAATATTAAACGGCACTCCGAGAAAAATGTCCGCGCTTCTCTGGTAGAGATGTAGAGAAAGTTTCTTACCAATCACGTTTATCTGATACATGTTGTGGCAAATCGGGAAATAGGAAGTATCTTTTCTCTCTGCCATAGTATAAAGATATTCTGGGTTCCACGAATTGACGATGGCGTTATGCGCGCTTGAGTCCCCTCTTATCTCTTCCACAGCCCACCTCAATTGATCAATTGTTCTCTTGGTACGAGTGGGCCATCTGCGCCACATCACTCCGTATATATTTGGCAGCTCTCCCCACTTTTTGGCAAAGGCCTTATCAGAAGCAATTTTTGCTATAAATTCTTCTTTGTTAAATTTCTTTGCACTTTTGAGCCCTTTGTTTTTTATATTATAAATGCGGTATGGATAATCATCCCAAATGTGGACCCCATTATCGACGAGGTACTTTATATTCGATTGCCCAGACATGAACCAGTAGAGTTCGTGCAAGACCCCCTTCCAATAAACTTTTTTAGTAGTAAGTAGTGGCAATCCTTTTGACAAGTCAAAACGCATCTGACCTCCAAACAAACTATAGGAAGCATCTCCTGTCCCCTTATCAACCTTGCGATCTCCGTTTTTCAAAATATTTTTAAGGAGATCTAGATATTGGTATTCTTGATGTTTTTCTTGTGCCATATTATTTGCGATTAAAGTTTTTCACCTTCTTTTTAAGATTCGTTGGTGGTTTTTCGATATTCCAATGATCGTTTACATAGCTACTAGCTTTCTTATGACTTGTCGCTGGTTCCGTAAGCATTTTAGAGAAAGTTAGTTGTGCTATAGGCATACCCGGAGTGAGGATTATCGGTATTGAATTGAGATTACATAATTCGAAAGTAATACATAGGAAGTGCCCAGGATTAATTAACCCAGCAGTATTGTGTACCATCAATCCCACACGCGCCAGACTTGATTTGCCATGTAACTGGAGAAGATATTTCCTGGATCCGAAATAGTCTATTGAGATACCTAGAATACTAACGCCCGGATGCAGGGTGAACGTCTCGCCTTTCTTCAGAAGAACTTCTCTAGTTTTGGCAAATTTCTTTTTGACTGGATCAATAGCATCCGCGCTATGTGCTTCAGTCAACATAAATTTGTTGCCCAATAAAATATCGTAGCTTGCCGGCTGAAGCCTCTTCTCATCAAAATCAGAGAGGATAATGTCCCCATCTTTCACCGCCTTTTTGATGTCTATATCCGATAAATACATTTTATTCTATGTTAAATACCTTATCAGTCCCATAATAATCGCGCCAGTTAGAATTATAATAAGAAAACATTCTTTCCAGTCTGTCTTGGGGCAACTCTTTTACCTCAAATTCACCCATAATTTGAGCCAATTCTTGCCTTATAGAAGTCTCCAGTCCCGGATCAGACACCACTTTCTCAAATTCTGCCAGGTAGCCATAACCGGCATTTTTATCAATACAGATATTTACATCATTGAGTTTGTATTCTTCCCGTTCCCGCGACCACTTGGCTTGGTATTCAAGTCCGGCATCTAGTAGCGCCTTATCTAGTTCTTCAAGCGTCATGCTCATCTTAATCTCGAACTCCATTCTTGAGACACCATTAGAACTAGAATCATCTCCTATGGAGGCCTTTATCACAAATTTAACTTCTCCATCAGTATCGCGTGTGCGTACAGAAATATTTTTGCCTTCTTCAGTAATTTTTGCGAAGGCTGTCTTCTTGTCTTCCGGTATAAATTTGAGAAAAGTTGTTTTAAACTTGTGTGTGTCAGAAACAGTAAAATAGTGGTTTAGCTGATTATTCTTCGAAACGATACCGCCTCCTCGTTCCTCGATTTTTGCTTTCAGGCTATCGGCCTTGTCTTTGGCGCCCAAGAGGCTTTTGATTTCTATTTCATATAAGGACATAATTGGTCATATGCTACCACACGTTAATATAATTGTTTCAGTTGTACAGAAAAATAATGCTATTGGCAATGAAGATAAGCTTCTGGAGCGCATTTCCGATGACTTGAAGCGCTTTAAAGCCTTGACTATGGGTCATCCTATCATCATAGGTAGAAAGACTTTTGAATCCATAGGTAAGCCTCTTTCAGGCCGTACAAACATAGTAATAACTCGAAATCCGGATTTTAAGGCAGAGGGATGTATGGTTGTATCTTCGCTTGATGAGGCCATAAATAAAGCCGGTAATTTAGATAAGGAAGTTTTTGTGATAGGAGGTGGAGAAATATACAAACAAGCCCTACCGAGAACAGACAAGCTTTATCTGACTTTGATAGAAAGCGATGCGGAGGGAAACGTATTTTTCCCAGATTGGCGAAATGATTTTAAAAAAGAAACTTTCCGCGAAGAGCGCTTTGATGAAAAAACTGGCCTCAAATACACTTGGATTGATTTAGAAAGGTAAGCGGCGCCGAAGCTTCGGCGCCGAGTTATTCTCCTAATCACAGATGATGCGGATGCCTTTGTGTTCTGACTCCCCGGCATCGACCAGAGCGCGAAAGGCTTGGGCTATGGCTATGCCGAGACCGGGTACAGCAGAGGAAGCACCGCCAGACGTACATATTCTGACGGACTTTCCGATTGGCTTTTGTCCTTCAGGGACTACGGCTACATACCAATCGCCGTTGCCTCCAAAACCAATTACCAATTCATTCCTATCTTCAAGGTCTCGGTCATCCGTAAGATATCTGACTTCTCTTATTGTCTCGCCCATAAATCATCCTTTCTGAATTTTGGTCTGAACGTATTCTACTTACTCACAAGAGAAAATCAAAGTTATTTTTTACGTTTGGATAATTTAGAAAAAAAGTGGACATATATATCATTATGAACAGCAATTTTTAATTCTTTCTGATTGATATTGTTGCGGAATTCTACCGGAGCATCTTTTACCAAAGCTAGCGGTTGTTGTTCTGCTCCTTCCCCCATTACGAGAATTGCTGCTGTAGCCAAGCTATCGGCAACATTCACGCTGGAAAATTTAAACTTTCTGCCAAATAAATCTTTCTTGCCTTTGTAATCCCTAACACCTTTAAAACCGGCGTACCCAAGAGCCACACCGACAACTCCAGACCTTAAAGGCAGAGTTCTACTGTCCGTAATGAGCACGCCAAGATTTTTTAGATGGTATTTTTGTTGCAATTTTTTTCTAAGTAATTTTGCCGTTTTAAAACTATCTTCAGGTAACAGAACATATTTGCCACAAGCATTAGACTCATCAATACCTGCAGACGGCATAGCCATACCATCTACTAAAGTCATTGGAACATATTTTGTATTAATATAGAAATTGCTCTCTTTTTTTATCAACTTCTCTTTCTCTTTCGTATTTCCTATCGCCACTGTACGCCTTTCAGACAAAGCCACTATTTTGGAAGTAATTACTATGATAGATTTTTCCCTTGGCTTTCTAATAAAACTTAAAAGAAAAGCTACGAGATCTTCTCCTTCTCTAAAGAGAGTGGTTTTTATTGGTTTTACAATCATCGTTGACAAGGTAGCATAAATACTTTAAATTTCAAGCCAGAAAAAGAAAAGGAGAAACATGAAGAAAAACAAAAAGGAATCTTTAGTCATCGGTAAAATGTTGCGGAAAATAGCTCCTCGGATTGGGGCGACTGTTGTCTTGGAACCAGAATGGAACATTGTCGGACAGATCACCTTCAAAAATGGTCGGCGGTCGTATTTCAGGTACAACACTGTCGATCTTAATCCAGTAGGTGCTTCTGATGTAGCCAAGGACAAAGATTACGCAAATTTTTTCATGAAAGAAATGGGCTATCCGATTGTCCCTGGAAGCGAGACGTTCTTTTCCGATAGATGGGCAAAGGCAATTGGCTTGCCACGCAGAAATATCGATGCGGCATATCGATATGCCCAACAACTGGGATTCCCTGTATTCGTTAAACCAAATAGCGGCAGCCAAGGTTCGGGAGTATCTTTGGTTCGCAACAAACGTGAGTTCTACAAAGCGACGCGAGAGGTGTTCAAGCAGGACCGAGTGCTCCTGATTCAACAAGCTGTGACCGGCAAGGATTACCGTCTGGTAGTGCTCGACAAAAGAATCATCTCCGCATATCAACGCATTCCTCTCAATGTCGTCGGCAATGGAAAATCTACGATTAGCCAACTCTTGAAAATCAAACAGCGACAGTTCATGGCATCAAGCCGTGATACGCAAATCAAGACTGGTGACCAGCGGATAACAAACAAGCTTACTCATCAAGGACTGAGTTTGCGTTCTACCCCCGCTCGAGGACAGAAAATATACCTCTTGGACAATGCCAACCTATCCACTGGCGGCGATTCTGTGGATGTAACCAAAAAGGTCCACCCCGCATTCAAGAAGCTGGCTGTAAGACTCACTCGGGACATGGGACTGCGCCTCTGTGGAGTTGATCTCATGGTCGATGGTGACATCAGCCAAAAGCCGGATAGGTTCTGGGTTCTCGAGATTAACGCCGCTCCAGGCCTCGATCATTACTCACGTATAGGCAAGACGCAGGAGAAAATCGTTGAGAACCTTTATCTCGAAGTATTAAGGCACCTTGAACGTTAGAAACGTATGATATGCCGGGGTTTTATTACCCCGGTATTTTTTATATACTTTTGTACTATCATGAATTTTTCACAACAAGAGTTTGAAAGTCTAATTTCTACCCATACCGGAGTCATTGCATATAAACCGCTTGCTGACGAGGTTGATTATGAAAACTCAACATTTCCAATAAAATTACATGAAAATAAAAAGCTGCTACAGAGCAGTAAGATTGAGAACCCGTTTGTTTGGGCAGAAAAATACATTGAATATTTTAAAAAAGATAAAATCTACATTTTAGTTCCTGGCACTAAATTTGATATTTATGGAACCAGATATGGTAGGGGTGGTGGGTGGTACGATCGCTTTCTGTCAAAAGTGCCACGAGCTTGGTTAAGAATTGGGGTTACCGATATATCCAGACTATCTTCAGAACGGCTTGAGAAAAAGCCTTGGGATCAAATCATGGATTTTGTGATTGTTCGTGAGGATAACTCCTGGAATATTTATAAAACTATTTGATATTTGCACGAAAGATCGTCACTCCTGGTATTCCATTGTCCCAAACTTCCGGTTTGCGGACGGTTATTTCGATAGTTTTGATGCGCTTATCTTTTAGCACTCGCGCAGCTATTTCTTCTGCTAGTTTCTCTACCAAATAACGGCTACTGCCTTCGATAACACTTGCGATAATATTTTTCACCTCCTGATAATCGACAGCGTCTTTTAGTTCATCGGTGATACTCGCTTTAGACGTATCAACGCCAAGTTTTACAGAGACAGCAAATTCTTGCTCCACGCGCCGCTCTTTAGCCGAGACACCGTGTTTTGCCCTAAAAGACAGATTGTCTATATGCAAATGATCCATGTATTTAAATTCCTAAACATTCTAATGTTCTTGAGAACATTAGAATGTTGTTATTTCACGTCAACTCCCATCGAACGGGCTGTACCTGCAATGATTTTTGAAGCGGCTTCGATGCCCGAAGCGTTTAGGTCGGCCATTTTCTTCTCGGCAATTTCTTTAAGTTGAGCTTTGTTTAGTGAGCCAATCTTGGAGGTGTTTGGAGTACCGGAACCTTTTTCTTTGTTTATTGTCTTGAGAATAAGCGCCGAAGCCGGTTCGGTCTTATAGGTCATCTTATAACTCTTATCTTCGAAAACTTCTACCACTGTAGGCACCGTCTCCCCCACACGCTCTTTAGTCTCTTCATTAAAACGCTTTACGAAATCGCCAATAGGAATACCAGCCGCACCGAGTACCGGACCTAACTGCTGACCAGGCACTGCCTTGCCACCAGGAATCTGTAACTTCAATACTTTGATTATTTTCTTCGCCATTGAGGTAAGTAGGATAGCTTATATCTTCTTAACTTGCAAAAAGTCCAACTCCACAGGTGTTTCCCTGCCGAACATGTTGACCAGCACCTTCACCTTGCCGCGTTCCTCATCGATCTCGCTTACCTTACCTTCAAGCTCCTTGAATGGTCCGTCTACAATCAACACCGCGTCATTTTCCATGAGATTAATAGTGTGAGTTATCCTATCTGCGCTCATGCGGGCGAAGAGCGCATCCACTTCTTTCTTATCTAGTGGCACTGGGTAGACGCCGGAACCGACAAAGCCCGTGACTCTCGGAGTGTTCCTCACTACATACCAGGAATCGTCTGTCACAATCATGTCTACCAAGATATAGCCTGGGTAAATTTTCTCTTCCTCCTCTACCCGCTTGCCGGCTTTTATTTTAATTTTCTTTTCGGTCGGCACGATGACACTGAAAATTTTGTCCTGCATATCATAAGACTCAATGCGCTGTTTCAGGTTCCTCATAACCGCGTTTTCGTAGCCGGCATAAGTATGCACTACGTACCAATTCCTGCCTTCTGAAATCTTTTGTTTAGTCATGTTCTATAGAACGAACTTTTGGAGGAGAAGAGAGAAAAGATAGTCGAAGAAACCAAGGTAGGCGGCAGAGAGAAGAGAAATAATAATAGTAACCGCAGTAAAGGCAATAGCCTGACGGCGGCTTGGCCAAGAGACGTATTGGAGCTCGCCTCTGGTTTCTCTGAAGTAATTTATAAGTCTTTGCATTTTTTAAAAAACACCTTTGTAAGACGGTTCCAGCCATCTTACAAGGCGTAATTTAACCATACTATATTAGACGCAACTGCGCAACTAATATATCACGAGCTTATCTTGTTTCTCAATGAGCGCCTGTTTTCGATAAAGATTCCAAATATTAAAGCGGCGAAACTTGTAGCCCAGAAGCCTAGAGCAATGCCAGCGAGGACATCGAGTGTCCAGTGAGCGCCCAGATATAGCCGTGAGAAACAGATCAAGAGAGTGGCGACCACAGAACCAGTGATCAAAAAAGTCTTTGCTACCACACTCTTCAATTTGCGGAAAAATGTATAAGAGAGCATGAAGAAAAATGCTGTAGCGATAGTGGCATGTCCTGATGGGAAGCTCCAGCCATCGGTCTCGATCATTCCCGCGCCAGGCCGCGCGATCTGGAAAGTATTTTTGAGTACAGAGAGTGAGAGCACCGAGAGTATCATGGCGGCCACAAAGAGCGCTGCATCATAGTAGCGCCTGCGCATGATGAGCAGAACTGCTATGAGAGCAGTGGCTGAAAGGAGTACAGAAGCATTACCGAGTTTGGTTATGCCTACTATAAGCGTCGTGGTGAACGGTCTGCGCAGATAAGATACAAAGCTTTCTATCGCGGTATTGAGGGGTGTAAGTGCAGTACCGGTCAAAAGTCCTTCAATAATAATCACCAGCACCAGGCCAGAGATCATGTATACAAGAAGAAAAATAATATTCTTCGCCCAAGTTGGAGTCATTGCGTTATTAAGCGTAACATAAAATGTTTAATCAATATCAACATTGGGGCGGCTAGAGAGAATTGAACTCTCGAATCTAGCTCCACAAGCTAGTGTTTTACCACTAAACTATAGCCGCCATTCGACTTGCGCTCATGGCAAGCCATTATCCCCAGGCTAATTATAGCTCGGAGCGCTCTCTTTTATACCAGAACGCAGGTTGGTAAGTCGAGCGAGAGCAAATAATATGCTTGAGAGCCGGTTTAGATATTTGAGAATCTCTGGTGAAATTTTTCCCATTTCATCGTGCACTGCTACCACTCTCCTCTCTGCTCGGCGCGCCAATGTGCGAGCAAAATCAAGATGTGCAGAGAGTTCAGTGCCGCCAGCGATGCTAAATTTGGTGATCGGAGGTAATTTTTTCTCGCACTCGGCAATAATATTTTCAATCTCTTTAACTTTCTCTTCCGTCATGTTTTTATCCGCGCCGGCAATATGAGCCGAGATGATGAAAATATTTTCTTGGATAGTTTCAATTACTTTTGAAAACTCTCCGGCCTTTATCTTTACCAAGCCAAGATAAGAATTCAGTTCGTCTAAATTCCCAAGCGCTTCGGCCACAGAAGAGCTTTTCGATATTCGCTTCTGATCACAGCCGAAAAACTTGGTAGTTCCCCCATCCCCCTTACCAGTATAGAGTGTAGACATGATTAGAAATTTTATCATAAAACAAGACTTCTTTAAGAGAAAAACTCTTGTTGTAGCCAAAGATTTACTTGGCAAATATTTGGTGCGGAAACTCAACGGTAACATAATTCGTGAGAAAATCACCGAGGTAGAAGCTTACGTGGGACCGCACGATCTCGCCTGCCACTCATCTCGCGGGAGAACTCCTCGGTGCGAGCCGATGTTTATGGAAGCTGGCACAATTTACGTTTACTTCACTTACGGTATGCATTGGATGCTAAATATCGTGACAGAGAACAGCTGCGGGGCAGCTGTTCTCATACGCGGCACAGAAGATGTCTCCGGTCCAGCGCGATTGACGAAAAAATTTCAAATAGACAAAAGTTTGAATGGAAAAAAGCTTGGAAAGAAATCTGGGTTGTGGATCGAGGATGGAGAAAAAGTTTCTCCAAAGAAAATCATTCGCACTCCACGTATCAGAATATCATATTCCGGAGAAATCTGGACAAATAAACCTTACAGATTTATATTGAAGGACTAAGTACTGCTTTAGCGAAACCGACGGAGAAGGCGTGGCACCATACCCAAACCTCGTTGTAATCAGTTAAGTCAGCTCCGGCAGGCAATTCGTAATTCTGGGAACCAATATTGCCCTTAAGCTTCCCTATCTCTGAATCTTTGATATATTCTCCGTCTTTGCCAAAACCAACATAAAGATCGGGACCATTTGCCACGTCGAAATTTTCTTCAAACCGAATAATATATCTGTCACCCACTTGTATAACATTTACATTTCCGGAACCTGTATGAATACGATCAAATCCGGTAAATACTCCCCGTAAGACAAGTACTGGCTGCGCTCCTTCTGATTCAGCCGATATATTGAGTTCTTCAGAAACTTTTTTATCTATGAAAAACGGCGAAATGAGCCAGTAGGCAAGCCCCAAAATTATGATAGACACAATGAGAATAATTAATTTTTTCATATTCTGGTGCTGTAATTATACACTTCGCGCGAACTTTCTTTGAGCGGAAACTGAACGAATGAACCGAAGCCCCACACACTGGCGAGTACGCCAGCAACCCCGAAAGAAAAAACACTCCTTGCTTTTTCTGATTTTCGCGGGGGTGAATTTTTTCTTGAAAAAGGAAAGGGTGTTTTTCTTTCGGGGTTCTGCCCAAGAAGTTTCTGGGCAGTGCGTGGGGCTTCAATACGGACTCGGCAAAACGAAAATCTGTTTTTCTGGGGGAAAGGATTTTTCGTTTT